>Ga0210385_10000258_pt1 | contig 45590 bp, 34 predicted proteins | sample IncBWH26OmetaG_FD_160107 | JGI IMG/M metagenome (GOLD analysis project Ga0210385, IMG submission 160107) | Forest soil microbial communities from Barre Woods Harvard Forest LTER site, Petersham, Massachusetts, United States - Inc-BW-H-26-O ...
ATGCCGTACCATGTGATCGCCTCGACGATCTCGGCACTCAATCGGCAGAAGAAGGCGATCAACGGATCGAAAGTGCTGGTGCTGGGCCTGGCCTACAAGAAAGATATCGACGATCTGCGGGAGTCGCCGGCGCTGACGATCATTGAGTTGCTGCAGAAAGAGGGCGCGGTGGTGAGTTATAACGACCCGTATTTTCCCTTTGTAGGACGGGGACGGAAATACGATTTGCAGATGAAAAATACGCCACTCGACAATCTCGGACAATACGACTGCGTGCTGATCGTGACCGACCACTCCGACTACGACTATCAGAAGATCGTGCGCGAGTCGCAGTTGATAGTCGATTCCCGCAACGCCACCCGCGGCATCAAGAGCAACAAAATCGTCCACTGCTAATTGCGGCTGCTGGAAAAGTGATATTGCTCCCACTCAGTTGAGCTGGGTCGATGGTCGTTCCAGGCCATCGACTCTTCGATCTCCATTCTCAGGTCTCAATAAATTATTTCGCGGCGCGCCCAAGCGAAGGTTTTTCAATAGAATCCTTTTATGAAAATCGTGAGCGCGGCAGAGATGCGCGAGATCGATCGCTCCACTTCAGAGCGCTTTGGCGTGCCCTCGTTGACGCTGATGGAGAACGCCGGCTCTGCGGTGGCCCGGTTTGTGCTCTCGGATTATCCGCAGGCCGAGCGCGTGAGTGTGATTTGCGGAAAAGGGAACAATGGCGGCGATGGATTTGTCGCGGCGCGCAAGCTTCTCGAAGCCGGCCGCGCGGTGCGCGTGCTGTTACTGTGCCACCCGGAGGACTTGCGCGGGGATGCGGCGCATATGTTTCAGGAGATGGCGCAGAGGCCTCATCCTCTGAAAATCACTCCCGTGATTGTGCGTGAGGCGAGCGGGCTCGATTCAGCCGAGGTTCGAGAAGTTTTTGCCGCGGACGTGATTCTGGATGCGATTCTCGGGACGGGATTTCGTCCGCCGATGAGCGTCTTGTATGCGGCGGCAATAAGAAGAATGAATTCGGCGCCGGCTGCAGTGATTGCGGTTGACATTCCTTCAGGAGCGGACGCCGACGCTATGCGAGCGGAAACTTCCAGTCGTGGCGTGGCTTCGCGGAGCGCGATTTCAGAGAACGAAATTTGCGAGAATCAGGCGCGCGTGGATGCGGTCGTCACCTTCACTGCGCCGCGTCCCGCGCATATTTTTGCCGCGCTGACGAACGGACCGACCGTGATTGCGCCGATCGGTTCGCCACGGGAGGCGGTCGTTTCCGAGTTAGGACTGCAGGTGAGCACTGCTCCGGATTTTGCCTCGCTGCTCGCACCGCGGGCGCGGGACGCCAATAAGGGCAGCTACGGGCACGTACTCGTAATCGGCGGATCGGTGGGCAAGACGGGCGCGGCAGCGATGGCGGGATTTGCCGCGCTGCGGGCGGGCGCTGGCCTCTCGACGGTGGCGACGGCAAAATCCGCGCTGGCGACGGTCGCGTCGTTTCATCCTGAACTGATGACCGAGACACTGCCGGAAACGGAGCAGGGAACGATTTCATTGCGAGCGCTGGGATCTGGTCTGGAGTCGCTGCTGGCGCGGAAGACGCTCGCCATTGGTCCCGGCATCTCGCGGAATTCGGAAACTGCAGAATTTGTTCGCGCCGTCGCCGAGCGTGGCCGCGCTTTCTCTGACGACTCGGTCCTCGGTATGGTGATCGATGCGGATGCGCTGAATGCTTTTGAAGGCATGGCTGAAAAGTTGAACGGGCGCGGGCGAACACTTGTCATCACGCCCCATCCCGGAGAGATGTCGCGCCTTATAGGAATGAGCATCGCGGAAATTCAAGCGAACCGGCTGGAAGTGGCCCGAAAATTTGCTCGCGAGCACGAGTTAATTGTCGTGCTCAAGGGACATCGCACGTTGATTACAGCCCCTGATGGCACGGTCTGGGTCAATCCGACCGGCAATCCGGGGATGGCGACCGGGGGCACGGGAGACGTGCTCACGGGATTGGTTGCGGGGTTATTGGCGCAGCATCCGGAGAATGCGCTTTTGGCAACTGCTCTCGCAGTTTATCTGCACGGACTGGCGGGCGACCTGGCGGCTGAGTCGCTGGGTGAGAATTCTTTAGTGGCGACAGATTTGATTCGCTTCCTGCCTGCCGCATTCGCCCAAGCAAAGAATTCCAAATCGGAGGAGATTCAGTTGCACGGGTAGCGTCGGTCGAAATCGTGCGTTCCAATTCTCCGTTCGAATCGTCCGGTGGAATCCTCGTCAGAGCAATCCTGATCAGCGCGGGATGTAGCTGTCGAGCAGGGGCAAGAAGTGGGTTCCGAGTTTCATCACGCGGGCCTGGGCGACCTCCGCGGATTCGCCTTTGACCATCGGGGTCATCAGTCGGACCAGGGCTCCGTCGCTGCGATTCATTTTGATCGAGTCGGCAATCAGGTAGTACTTCGCCCAGTACTCGCTGGCCACGGCGCGGCCATGCGCTTGAAACCAGTACAGAACCAGTTGGCGCTCGCCCCCTTTCGCTACCACGTAGCGGTTAGCGGGAAACGAGGAACCGTCGGGACGCGCGATTTCGACGAGCGCGCGCGAAGTGGGGATCCATCCTGCGCCGGGCAGACAATGGCTGGGCGAGTGGATGGTGTCGCCCGATCTCTGCGTCGGAAAATAGGCGACGTAAAGATTGATGAAAGGCTGCGCCATGCTCTGGTTTTCGTAGTCTCGCAGCAGAAACTCGCCTGGCCCGAGGACGTCGAGAGTGGGCTGGTCGATGGTTTCATCCGTGCCCGTCCAGCCATCAATTTGTGAGGGCAGGGAACTCAAAGGCGGATAAGCGGGAACGAACTCGTCGCGCGGTCGCGCCTGTAGACCGGCTGCGGTGATCAGCATGACCGCGGCGGCCATCACAAAGCGAAGCGATCCAGTTCTCGCGTTGGTGCCGGTCGCGCGCGCCGGTTGCTGCTGAACTTGAGCAGCAGAAACATGCGCAGTTGAACTGGGCTTCCAGATCAGGCAGATCACGCGATGCAGCGCGAAAAGCATGACCAGCGCCGCTACGAAGATCAGCCATCCTTCGAAAGTATGGAAAAACCCCTCGGCCTTGTCAGGATCCCAGTACTGCACCAGCATTCCGGTGCCAAAGATGCGGAAGCTGTTGGCGGCTACTGCAATCGGGATCGCCGAAAACGCCAGCACCACTCGCACCCAGATCCGCGTTTCCATCAGATAGCCGTAGATGATGGAGAGAGTGATCAGCGTGAGCAGGGACCGGATTCCGCTGCAGGCCTCGACTACGTCGAGCGGCATGGCGGCGAGCACAATGAGATTGCCTTGACGCAGAACGGGAACGCCGACCAGTTCAAGCAGATTCGTCGCCAACTTCGAGGCAAGCAGCTGAAGAGGAAAAGTAATCTGGGAAATGATCAGGCTGGGGATGGGGACCATCAGGATCAGAAAAGCCCATGGGAACAAAACGGCGCGGAAGAAGGTCCATCCCAGAAACAGAATGATGAGGCCGGCCAGCAGAATCAGAAGTGATACCCGGGAAAAGAACAATTCTGCGCCGAGGACTCCCAACGCCAGCATGAGTAGAGCGAGGACCACGAAGGGCAGACCCGCCCAGGACGGCGCAGGTGCTATGGATTGCAAACGCTTACGATCTTGCCAAACCACAAAGAACGCGAAAAGAGGAACGAAGATTCCGTGCTCGAAGTTGGGATCGCGAGATGGCCCGACCCACTGCAGAACGAGATGGACGAGAATCGAGGCGTAGAGCCAGACGATCAGCGAAAGCAGCGTCGCGACCTGCCACCAGGGCATGCCGAACCACAATCGATCCTCTCGCGTGGCGAGGAGCGGGGCCACTTCAGCTGAATCACTCATACTAGTACGGCGCGCTTACTGTTGAGAATATGCGAAAGTCGGCATCGCGCCAAGCAATAAGGAACGTGGGGGTTCTGACCTTGAGGCTTGAAGATGGAGTCAAGCCATTCAGGCATGGAATCCGCCACCAAACGTTTGATGCGGCCGGATGCCGGAATCGGCGACAGGCGGGGGACACACTCGGTTAAGAAGGGGTAAAACATTTCTCAGGCAACCATCCCTGTCTGGGGCACAACCAACCACCGGTTGCGTGCCAGTTTGGCGATTGAATCCAAAGGGATAGCGACATTTGGGTGGAAGAAAGTTGGAAAGTAGTCCCAGATGTTACCAACGAGGTGGGCAATAGTTTTCCCATTTCTCCGCAATGTGATAACTTGGTAAGCGTTGCTTTAGGCGATTTCCAGAGCTCTTGCCGCTCGCAAGTTATTGAAATCTTGGGCATTTTTCTCTCTAGTTGAGCCCAGAGATTTTGGCGAGGACTGGCAACCGGTGTGCTCTGGAGAGTGTAAGAGCTTATCCAAGACGTCCGCCCCCCGCTTGTCTTGGTTGCGCAACCGTTCATCGGAATCGACAACTGCAATGGATCTGGATCACACCGAAATCCCGGCGACAGCGGTAACACCGTCGAACGGAGGCGCTCGCGTCTGGCTGGAGAGTGTCAGCGCGGGTATGCGCACGGTCGAAGCGGTAATTCGCGAATTGTCGCAGAATGACGTGCCAGTGCTGGTGGTAGCCGAGCGCGGATCGGGCAAGGCGGCTGCAGCGGCGCGGATTCACGCACTTTCCGGGCGGTCGGCGGAACCTTTTCAGGTCTATCAAGCGGCCGAGGTGGACGAACGAGTTCTGGCGTCCCTTGAGGGTCAAGGTGGGACAGTCTACCTGCAAGAGGTCGGAGACCTTACTGCAGCGGCGCAGAAAGAACTGGTCCGGCAAATCGCCCTGAATGGCATTGAGCAGCACAGCTTTCCCCGCTACATCTGCGGCACCTCCCGTGAACTGGAGCCTGAAGTCAGGACGGGCAAGTTCAGCGAGAGCCTTTATTATGGAATCAGCGGAGTGTGCCTCCGGCTGCCGCCTTTGCGACAGCGCAGAGAAGACATTCCGGTGTTGCGGGACTGGTTTTTATCGGCGGCGGCGCGCGACTTTAGCCGAGCGATACCGCTGCTCAGCCCGGAAACGCAAAGTTTTTTTCTGGAGTACAAATGGCCGGGAAACATCCGCGAACTGAAGGACGCGGCCCGAGCGATTGTCGCCTTGGGAAATGAAGCGCTCGCCATGGGAGGGTTGCGTTCCCTGATGCGGCGTGGCGACCTCGGAAATAATGGGGAGAAGATTTCGCTGAAGGACGCGGCCCGCGCCGCCTCGCGCGAAGCGGAGCGGGAAATCATCCTGCAGGTTCTGACGCGCACCCGCTGGAACCGGCGCCGCGCCGCGCAGGAGTTGCAGATCAGCTACAAGGCGCTTCTCTACAAGTTGAAGCAGATCGGGTGTGAAGAGTATGGGGCCTGAACGATAAAAGAATCGACGGATCGGACTATGACGAACCGACTACGACGAACAGAGGGCTATTGAGATTATGAAATCAACATGGAAAGCGGCTATTGCGGTACTGATCTTGATCAGCGGTATGGCGTGGGCGCAGGATGCGCAGCCGACAGAGAACTCCGCCACGACCGCTCCCGCTGCCGCGGCCGTTGCCGACAAAACCGCTGCTGAAAGAACGACTGCTGCTCCCGAAAGCAAGGGCGGCCCGACTTACGTGATTGGTCCCGACGACGTATTGCACGTAGCGGTGTGGAACGAAACAGCGCTGACGGCCACTTTGCCAGTGCGTCCCGATGGCAAGATCTCGCTTCCGTTGATCAACGATGTGCAGGCGGCTGGACTGACGCCCGAACAACTGGGCGTTTCAGTCACGGAGAAACTGAGGAAGTTTATCGCTGACCCGCACGTCACGGTGGTAGTCAGCACGATCAACAGCAAGCGGATTTTCCTGGTCGGCGAAGTACTGCGACCTGGCGCCACGCCGATGATTCCGAACATGACCGTCCTGCAGGCGTTGTCGAGTTCCGGACTCAACCAGTTTGCCAAGACCAAAGGGATTTATGTTCTGCGTACTGAGAACGGCAAACAAGAGAAGTTGCCGGTGAATTATCGCAAGCTCATCAAAGGCAATCTCGAGCAGAACTACATATTACAACCGGGAGACACGATTATCGTACCGTAGACCGTAGAGGGACATATTCCCTCTGAGGGAACGAGCGAGTGAAGATCATGTCGACAAAACGAATAATCCGGTTGATGCTGCTGGTGTTCAGTCTGAGCCTCGGTATGGCGGCGCAGAGCAGTTCGCAGACTCCGCCGGACACGACGCAAACCCCGCCAAGCTCCACTCCGGACACGAGCCCCGCCCCGGCTTTCGGCCAGACGGCACCGGTGCTGAATCCCGAGAACCCGCCCGTGACCGGGCTGGACGAGCCTTCACTCGATCTGCGCAGTTCGAGCCGCAGCTTCATCTCTCCAGCCTTGCAGGTGAGCGAATCGGCGGACACCAACGGAGACAATCAACTCGACTACCACGGCCTACAGTCGATCACCCGGGTAATCGGAGCTTTCGACTTGCAGAAATTCTGGTCGAAGAGCGACCTTTTCCTTGAGTACCTGGGTGGCGGAGCTTTCTACAACAACCCCAGCGACATAAGGCAATTGGAAGCCGTCGGATTTGAGGGAGTAACCCGCTGGCGGACGGGCACGATGGCCATACGCGACTCGTTCACTTATCTGCCTGAAGGTTCCTTCGAAATCGGCACCTTTGGCGGCGCTCCTGGATTTGGTATTGCCAATGGCGGCGGCACAGGATTTGCTGGAGGCGGTATTCCCGGCGCACACCCTTTTGGCAGTGGTTTGTTCGGCGCGGTGGGAGATGTTCCACGCTTGGCTAACACGGCGATCCTGGATGCGGTGCAGGCCGTCAGCCCGGTGGCCGCGATCACCGTGGCAGCGGGATTCAGCGATGCTCACTTCTTCGACCCCACGCATCTTCTGATCAACAGCGATCAATTTACCTTCGAGGCCGGCTACAGTCATTTGTTCCGTCGTCATGACCAGCTCGGGTTGGTGTATGCGTTCCAGCTGATCCAGTTTCCGCAGAATACCGGCGGCCAGATTTACGTGAACATCGTGAACTTGCGCTGGAGCCACACCATCACGGGACGGTTAAACCTGATCGTCGGCGCGGGTCCGGAATACATAAGCCTGGAAGAGGGCGGCTACGAATCATATCTGTCGTTGAGCGCGCGGGTCCAACTTCGCTACAAGATGGGCCACGCTTCGATTCTGGCTTCTTACGAAAAATTTGTTTCCCCAGGTTCAGGTTTATATGCCGGGGCCGACGTGCAGACGGCGCGGCTTGGGTATAACCGCCCACTGGGGCGCACGTGGGAGTTTTTTGGCGATCTCGGCTTCTCCCACAACGCAAAAATCCAGGGTGGCGGCATCAGTGCCAACAGCTACAACGACATGTATGTCTCCACCATTTTTCGCAAGCACCTGGGCCGCACCTACGAGTTCATTGCCGCGTATCGCTTTGGTGAGGACATTTTCAGCAGTTATACCTGCGCTCCGGACGCCAGCTGCGGCAGAAGTGCCCAGCGGCAGAGCGGAAGCGTTGGGTTGGAGTGGCATCCGAAGCCGACAAGGATCGAGTAATTTTTTGGCCGCTGAAAACGGCCGGATTGGTGAACAGTTATGGCAAATCGCGAATTAACGATGGACGATTATCTGGCAATGCTGCGGCGGCGACTGAAGGTTATTTTGGTCCCAGCCCTGGTGGCGCCTCTGACGGGTTTCCTGGTTTCCTACGCGCTGCCGGCGAGATATACCTCCACCGCCACGGTTCTGGTGGAAGGCCAGAAAGTGCCTGACGCTTATGTTGCGCCGGTGATCACGCAGGATTTTACCCAGCGAGTGCAAACCCTGAGCCAGGAGATCTTGAATCCCACCATTCTTCGTCCCGTGATTCACGATCTCGCTCTCGTCCCGCCCGACCAGGAGGGCAAACTCATCGGGCAGATCCAGCAGACCATGCAGGTCGACCCTGTGATCACATCGATGAGCCAGGCTGTGGCCAGCGAACCCGCGGCTAAGAAGAAGCCGTCGGCGAGCAACGAGCCCGTGCCTGGGTTCAATGTCATCTACACCGACAGCAACGGCGTGCGTGCGCAGAAAATCTGCAATGCCCTGACCTCGCTGATGGTGACGCAGAACCTGAAGTCGCGTTCCGAAGTAGCGCAGGGCACGACCGATTTTCTTACCCGCCAACTGGACGAAGCCAAGCATACGGTAGACGAGCAGGATGCCAAACTCGCCGCCTTCAAAAAGCAATACATGGGGCAGTTGCCGACCGACGTCGACAACAACATGCGCATGTTGATGTCGCTGAACTCGCAGCTTGATGCCACCACCCAGACGCTGGCTCGCGCCCAGCAAGACCGGACTTACGCGCAGAGCATGCTGGCGCAGCAGATCAATACCTGGAAGAGCTCTCTCTCCAGCACCAATCCGCAGACCCTGCAACAGGAATTGACGCAGCTGCAAGGGCAATTGCTGCAGTTGCAGGCGCGTTATACCGACGATTATCCGGATGTGATCAAGACCAAGGCCGATATCGCCGAAGTCGAGAAGAAACTGAAAGAAGTGAATGCAGCTCAGGTGGCCGCTGCCAACGGCGCGCCGAGCAGCGACACCACTGCGAGCGCCAGCAATTCCGAGCCGCCCGAGATTCGGGCCATCCGCCTGCAGATCCACCAGTATCAGGACTCGATCGATCAGGCGACGCAAGACCAGAAGAAGCTGCAAAGCGCGATCAATGTCTATCAGGCTCGCACCTCCATGAGTCCGAGCATCGAGGAGGAATACAAGGTCCTGACCCGCGATAACGATACCGCGCAGGCGTTTTATCGGGACCTGCTGGCCAAGAAAACTGCCGCTGAACTGGGCACCAGCATGGAAACCGCGCAAGAAGGCGAGCAGATGCACATCGCCGCCGGAGCCAGCTTGTCCGAGAGTCCGACTTTTCCGGTCCGTCCGCTTCTGGCCGGCGCCGGCTTGGGTGTGGGTTTTGCCTTCGGTGTGCTGATCGCGGTGATTTTGGAGTTTAGTGACAAGTCGATTCGCACCGAAAAAGATGCTGCCGCCAGCACCGATCTGCCTCTGCTGATTGCCGTGCCCTGGGTCGGTGGGGACGACGAGGATGACGCGCCCGTCAACGGCAATGGCCGCCGGCGCTTCTGGGGACGCAGCGATCCCGGGGGGAAAGAAGAGCACGAGCACGTCGGGGTCTAATGCAAGGCGTTTAGAACGAGACGTCTTAGAACGAGACGTCTTAGAGCGAGACGTTTTAGAGCGAGACTATGTATAAAGAATTTTTTGGACTTCGCGCCAATCCGTTCAACGTCAATCCGGACCCGCGCTACCTCTTTCTGACGCGGCACACCGAGGAGGCGCTGGCCTGTCTCACCTATGGCATCCAGAGCCGCAAGGGCTTCGTGCTGCTGACGGGCGAAGTGGGCACGGGCAAGACGACGCTGATCAATAAATTGATGGAGTGGCTGCGCCTGCAACAGGTGGCGACGGCCTTCATCTTCAACTCGCGCATGGATACCGCGCAGTTTCTGGATTTCATGATGGCCGATTTCGGCATTCCGTGCGAAGGCCAATCGAAGAGCCAGATTTTGCAGCGTCTTTATAACTGGCTGCTGGATCGCTATCGCGCGGGCGAGACTGCCGTCCTGGTAGTGGACGAAGCGCAGAACCTGACCGATGAAGTGCTGGAAGAAATCCGCATGCTCACCAATCTCGAGACCTTCACCGAGAAGCTGTTGCAGATCGTCCTGGTGGGGCAGCCCGAACTTGAACAACGGCTGAAGCAGCCGCAGTTGCGCCAACTCCGTCAGCGCCTGACGCTGCGCGCCAAGACGCATCCTCTGAATCTTGAGGAGACCCGGTCCTACATCGTCCAGCGTCTGCGCATCGCGGGTTCGAATGGCGATCCGATTTTCGATTCCGACTCCATCATGGCGCTTTTCCGTTATTCGCAGGGCATTCCGCGCATCGTGAACTTGCTGTGCGAGCACTGCCTGGTAAGCGCATTCGTCGATCAGAAAAAGACACTCTCGGTTGACGTTGTCGATTCGGTCGCGCGCGATTTCGATCTGGCCGATGGCAATGCTGCCGCGGCGATGACCGCTCCGGCCCCGTCCTCAGACAAATTTGATCTGGTTGAAGCTCTACGCACGCTGGCCACCTTGGCCGACCGGCTGCGCCAATCGGAACCACAGGATCTCCCCAAGGAAAGGAAATTATGAGCCGCATCCATGACGCTTTAAAACGCGCCGAACAAGAAAGAGCCACTTCCACGGGGACGCACGTCGAGCCCGCTTACGACCAACCGCAATTTCAGCAGGACGCACAGGGCGATGCCATGCCTCCGCTGCAGACTCCGATGGCGTCAGCCGGAAACGGCGGCATGCCCAACATGGCGTCGGGGCTGAATATGGGTTCCGCATTGAATTACGAATCCCTGGTTGCCCGCTGCCCGCAGAGTGCGTGGAGTCCGGACCAGAAAACTATGTTGTTCTTCGAACAGGACGACAGCCGGCTGGGCGCGGAAGAGTTCCGTACGCTGCGCTCCAGGCTCTATCAGATCCGCGAGAAGATGCCGCTTAAACGGCTGCTGGTGACGAGCGCACTGCCCAAAGAAGGGAAGACGTTCGTTTCCGCCAATCTTGCCCAGGTTCTGGTGCGGCAGCATGGACGGCGCGCGCTCCTTATCGATGCCGATCTGCGCAATCCTGGCATGCATCGCCATCTCGGAGCGACGCAGTCTCCTGGATTGTCTGACTACCTTCTGGGGGAAATCGACGAGTTCGCTGGTCTGCAGCGCGGGGCCATGGAGAACCTGTTCTTCCTGCCTGCGGGAAAGAGCGTTGCCAGCGCCCCTGAACTGTTGGCCAATGGCCGCCTGAAACTGTTCCTGCAGCGCGTGGAGCCGTTGTTTGACTGGATCATCATCGATTCTTCGCCGGTCATTCCCGTTTCAGACGCGACGCTGGTCGCGGGCGCCTGCGATGGCATTCTGATGGTGGTGCGTTCGGCGGTCACGCCTTCCGATCTGGCGTTGCGCGCGCGCGAGGAGTTCCCCGACAAACTGTTGCTCGGTGTGGTGCTGAACGGCGCCCCGTCCGACAAGTCGCAGCGTTCCAAGTATTACTACGGCGAGGCCGTGAGCAGCCCCGCCTGAGATGAACCGAGGCCCCATTGATTCGGCTCTTTCACGTTTATTACCCGATTCGAACGCTCATCCTGCTGCTGGGAGAGGCCCTGATTGTATGGACCTCGTTTCTGGTAGCGGCGTGGGTGGTGCTTCGGGACGACAGCTACCTGGTGCTCAACTATGAAGGCGGGTGGTACAAGCTCTTCATCTTTACCGGGGTCGTGTTGCTGTGCTCGCACTGGTTCGATCTGTACGATACTGCCCGCTTGAACACGCGCGGAGAGCTCTATTTCCGTCTGCTCATGGTGCCCGGCGTGCTGGCCTTTGTTACGGCTGCCGTCAGCTATTTCCGTCCCAACTACCTGCTGAGTGGCAGTTCAATGGCACTCGGGCTATTCATCGTGGCCCTGGCACTTTCGGGATGGCGGCTTGGCTATGGCTGGCTGGTGCAGTTACCCATCCTGGTCGAACGCGTTTATGTCCTCGGCACCGGCGAGCGCGCGCAGCGACTGGTGCAAGGCTTACGCCAGAATCCTGAGAGTGGCGTCGAGATCGCCAGCTGGACGGGCAAACTCGAAGGGGAGGTCACGCGCGAATCAGTCGCGGCCCATTTGATGAAAGTGGTCGAGACCCAGAAAGTGCACCGCGTGATCGTCGCCGTGGCTGATCGCCGCGGCACGATTCCCATGGAAGAACTGCTTGACCTGCGCATGCAGGGCGTAAAGGTCGAGGAAGCTACTTCGTGGCTGGAAAAAATCTCCGGCAAAATCGAAGTGGAAAACCTCAACCCGAGCTGGCTGGTATTCAGCGAAGGCTTTCGCCGCAGCCCGATGTTTGTGTTCGTACGCCGCGTGCTCTCCATCTTCATCTCGCTTATCGGTCTTCTGCTCACGCTGCCGCTTCTCCCTTTCATCATGCTTGCCGTCCGTCTCGATTCGAAGGGCCCGGTGTTCTACACGCAGACGCGCGTCGGCAAGGGCGGAAAACTTTTCAAGGTAGTGAAGTTCCGCACCATGCGGCAGGATGCCGAGTCTGGCACCGGCGCGCAATGGGCGGCCAACAACGACCCGCGCGTGACGCGTGTGGGCAAGTTTCTACGGACGTCGCGGCTGGATGAGATTCCGCAGCTGTGGTGCGTGCTTAAGGGTGATATGGCGTTCGTCGGGCCGCGTCCGGAGCGTCCGGAATTTATCGAGGAACTCTCCAAGAAGATTCCCTATTACGGTGTGCGCCACATGGTTCGGCCCGGAGTCACGGGGTGGGCACAGGTGAAATACAAATACGGCAGCACCATCGAGGATGCGCGCGAGAAGCTGCAGTACGACCTGTTCTACATCAAGAATGCCTCGATCGGCTTGGATCTGCTGATTATGTTTCAGACGGTCAAGATCGTTTTGCTAGGGCGGGGCGCGCAGTGAAAATGAAATGGGTCTTTTGGCTGGCGGCGTCGGTGATCGGCTACTCCTACCTGGGGTATGCGGCGTGGCTATGGCTGCGCAGTCGCTGGTCGCCGCGTCCGGTGCGCCGCAGTTCAGACGAACCTTCGGTTTCGGCGGTGATGGTGGTGCGGAACGAAGAAACGGTGATTGCGCGCAAGCTCGAGAATCTGCTGACGCTCGACTATCCCAATCAGAAGCTGGAAGTCGTCGTAGTGTCCGACGGTTCAAGCGATCGCACCGTCGAGGTTCTCGCCGAGTTCGAGCGGGATCCGCGGGTGCGGGTGGTAGTGAAAACCGTTTCGCAGGGGAAGGCTGCCGGTTTGAACGAGGCGGTCGCGCAGGCGAGCGGCGAGGTGCTGTTTTTTACCGACGCGAGACAGCAGATTGAGCCGGGAGCGTTACGGTTGCTGATCGAGAATTTCGGCGATCCGGAAGTTGGAGCTGCGAGTGGGGAACTGATGTTGGGCGATCCGGCAAGCGGAGAGACGGGCAAGGGAATGGGTTTGTACTGGCGCATCGAAAAGAAGATTCGCGAACTGGAGTCAGCCTCCGGTTCGGTGGTCGGTGCGACCGGCGCGATCTATTGTGTCCGCCGGAATCTATTCGAGGCTCTGCCGCCGGGCACGATCTTGGACGACGTTTTAGTGCCGATGCAGGTCGTCGGCCAGGGATCGCGGGTGATCTTCGATTCACGCGCCCGTGCTTGGGATTCGCCGGACCTTGGAGACGGCCGCGAGTTTTCCAGAAAAGTGCGGACCCTCAGCGGAAATTATCAGTTGCTGCAGCTTGCGCCCTGGCTGCTCGGTTCGAAGAACACGATCCGGTTCGAGTTTGTGAGCCACAAACTTACGCGTTTGGCTGTGCCGCTGGCATTGTTAGGACTGTTGCTGGCTTCGACGTTTCTTCCCCAACCTTTCTACCGCGCGGCTCTGGTAGCGCAGCTTGCGTTTTACGTGCTTAGCCTGATCGCGCTTGGAGGAATCAAGGTGGGCCCGCTGTCACGTTTGGCGGATGCGGCGCGCACATTTGTTGTGCTGAATTCGGCCGCGTTGGTCGCGTTTGTAAACTTTGTGACGGGGAGGAAGGCAGTCTGGGTTCGCTAAACAGGCCAGCTATGAGAATCCTCTGGGTCAAAGCCGACAAGCTCCTGCCCGTGCAGAACGGAGGCAATATCCGCACCTATCACGTGCTGCGCTACCTGTCGGCGCGGCACGAGCTCACGTTCTACTCGTACTACGCGGGAATGCCGGATCCAGATTACGAGCGTGAACTCCAGCGGTTGTTACCGGGAGCGATTGCCGTATGTACGGGAAAAAAGGAACTGGCGGGCATGGCACGCGGTATGGATTATGTAGGGCATCTTAGCGCCCAGCCTCCGTATGCAGTCAGCCGTTTTGCCGACGACGCGGTGCAACGGCGGATCCGGACGTGGTTTTGTGAAGAGCGTTTTGACGTGGCGGTATGCGATTTTCTGGATGCGGCGGTGAATTTTCCGGGGCGTCTCAACATTCCGAGCGTGCTCTTTCAACACAACGTTGAGAGCGAAATCTGGCGGCGTCATGCGGAAACCGCCGTCAACCCCGCGAAGAAAGTGCTGTATCGCATGGAATTTCGCAAGATGCTCCGCTACGAGCAGAGCCGGGTGCGCAAGTTCCAGCATGTGATTGCCGTCTCAGACAACGACCGTTCGCTGATGATGAAGTGGGTCGACGCCGATCGCATTACCGTTGTCCCAACCGGAGTAGACCTCGCGCAATACGCGCCCGGTCCTGAGGCATCCAAGGCAGATGCGCAACTCGCTCCGCTCATCACCTTTATCGGCGCCATGGACTGGGAACCGAATGTGGACGGCGTGGAATATTTTTGCAGCGAAATCTGGCCTGGAATAAAGGCTGAAGTGCCGGAGGCACGGTTCCGCATCGTGGGTCGTAATCCCGTGCGCCGCGTCGAGAAGTGGGCTTCGGAATCGATCGAAGTAACCGGACGCGTGCCTTCTGTGATTGAGCACTTGCGCGAATCGGCGGTGGTGATCGTGCCTTTGCGGATTGGCGGCGGAACGCGGCTGAAGATCTATGAAGCGATGGCCGCGGGGAAAGCGGTGGTTTCGACGACGGTAGGCGCGGAAGGACTGGACGTGCATCACGGCCGCGACATTATTCTGGCGGACGATGCGCGCGCGTTTTCGCAGGCGGTGATCATGCTACTGCGAGATCGCGATTTGCGGGGCCGCTATGAAAAGGCAGCTGCCGAGACGACGGCACGCTATGACTGGGCGGCGATCGGGCAACGCTTCAGCGAAGTGTTGCAGTCGGTGGCGGAAAAGAAATCTCGCAAGGCCGGTGCGATCCCGGCGCGCTTGGCGTAGTCGGCACAAGACGCACTTGGCGCAGTAAGTAGAGAGTCGAAAGAAAACGAGGACTTGTGGCTACTGGCGATAACGGCAACCTGGCACCGGCGCAATTGTTGCCGGGAAGACGTTCGGGCATTCAGGAAGGCGACCCGACTAAGGGCGCGTTTTTCTGGCTGAGCGCTTTTTTCGTAGTTTATTGTGCGCGTCCGGAAGACTGGATTCCCGGCCTGGTGTTGCTGCCGCTCGCCAAAATTACCGCCATCCTCGCCATGTGGGGATTGTTCAAAAGCGTGGGGCGCACCAAGCGAACCCTGAAAGATCTTCCGACCGAAGCGAAGCTTTTGTTCACCATGATCGCGCTGCTGTTCCTGGGCGGGTTTCTCTCGCCCGTTTGGAGAGGTGGCGCGGTTTCCCGGACGATCGATTTCTCGAAAATATTCGTTGCCTGGGCGCTGGTCTTCTTGCTAATCACGACGTTTGATCGCCTGCGACGAATCATTTTTGTCCAGGCAGTCTCGGTGGTGGTGATTTGCGCCGCCGCGCTCATCAAGGGACGCGGGGTTGAGAGACTGGAAGGTGTGATTGGCGGCATCTATTCCAACCCCAACGATCTGGCGTTTGCCATCGTATTGTCGCTGCCGTTCGCTCTGGCATTTCTGGTTACGGCGAAGAGTGCGGTCGTAAAGTTTGCATGGTTTCTCGGAATGCTGATCATGCTGATCGCGATTTTTGAGACAGCGTCCCGCGCCGGATTCATCGACCTGGTCATTTCTTTCAGCGTGACTCTCTACTACTTCGCCATCAAAGGCAAGCGCATGTACCTGATCGTGGCCACCGTCTTTCTGGGCGGCCTCGTCATGGTCACCGCTGGTGGCACACTTTATGCGCGTTTCGAAGCCTTGTCCGGAAACAGCACAACCGAAAAGTCCGCCTACGGAAGTTACGAAGACCGCATGTTCCTGATGGGCCGTGCGCTCGATGCCATGGAGAGTTATCCCATCCTCGGCATTGGCGTGCAGAACTTCCCTAAGTATTCATTGATCTGGCACGACGTGCACATGACGTATATGCAAGTGGGCGCCGAAGGCGGCATCCCGGTGCTGATCATTTACCTGTTGTTTTTCCGGAAAGCCTTTCAGAACCTTAAAATATTGCGAAAAAGGACCGATCTCGCTCCCGACATCGTGCTGTTTGTCGGCGCGCTGACCAGTTCGCTCGTAGGCTTTGTTGTGGGAGCGCTGTTTGCTCCCGAGACGTACCAGTATTTCCCCTATTTTGCCGTCGCATTTACGGCAACCCTGTTGCAGACGATCAAAGAACAAGATAAAGAAGGCGTCAATCCGGTGACCCCGCCACCGAAGAGAGGGCGCCATTTCCTGGAGGTTTATGCCGATCACGGAGGCCCAGTTGCAGTCTCCCCTGTCCGCTGACTTGCAGACAATTTTGCGTTGTCTAAGTTGCGGCTCGAAGCTCGATAGCGACAACAGCGGAGGATATGTATGTCCGGCCTGCAAGCGCGGGTATCCCTTCGTCAACGGGATCGCGCGTTTTGTCGACGCGCAGCACTATGCCGCGAGCTTTGGTTTCCAGTGGCATCGCTATCAAAAGACGCAGCTCGACCACGATGAAGTCCGCGAGTCTGAGCAGAACTTCATTATGAAGACGGCGCTGCGGCCCGAAGAACTTGCCGGCAAACTCGTCCTCGATGTCGGTTGCGGCATGGGACGCTTCGCCGAAGTCGCTACACGCTGGGGAGCCCGCGTCGTGGGGATCGACCTTAGCGCGGCCGCGGAAGTTGCGGCGAAAAACCTGGCCGACCGTGACTTCGTCGCATTCCAGGCGGATGTATTTTCACTTCCGTTTGCTCCGGAAAGTTTTGACGTGATTTACAGCGTGGGCGTGCTGCATCACACGCCCGACTGCGAAGCAGCGGTCAAAGCGCTGGGCAAATATCTGAAACCCGGCGGCATTCTGGCTGTCTGGCTCTACAGTGGCTACAACAAGTGGTATCGCTTCAGCGATTTCTGGCGCCGCTACACGCACAAAATGAAGCCGGAAACCCTGCACGGCGTCCTGAAAGTCGCAGTGCCGGTCCTCTACAACACGCAACAGATTCTGAAGAAAGTGCCGCTCGTGGGGCGTCCAGCGGCCGGTCTGGTGCATCACGTTTTTCCTGTCAATCGCCAGAAGAGGCCGGAGGCGAGGATGCTCGATACCTTTGACTGGTATTCGCCGAAGTATCAGTCGAAGCACACGTACGAGCAGGTCTTCCACTGGTACGAGGCGATGGGAATGGAAGATATGCGAATCGGAGATTTTGCCATCGCAGTTCGAGGACGGAAACCGGCCTAGCGGTCAGGGCGGGCGCAAGTTGGGTATCGTCTGCAAGAAGCTAGTCGACCATGAGTCTCAAAAGGAAATTTGCCTATGCGAGAAAGGTGCTGCCGGCTGCGACCTGGCGCGGGTTGCAGTCCACCGCGCGTCGGCCGGTACATCTGATTTTCGCGCTGGCCGACCATTTTGAGCCGGCCATCGATCCTGAGGATGGTTACAAACGCGTGCCGCTGGCCGAGCAAGAGCGGCGGTTGGAGTGGTGGACGCGGGAATATCCGAAGGCAGTCGAGCAGTGGCGCGACCATGACGGCCGCCCCTTTGTGCACACATACTTTTATCCGGCGGAGCAGTACAACGAAGGACTGATCGAGCGGCTGGCCGAGCATTGCCACTCCGGGTGGGGAGAGACTGAAGTCCACCTTCATCATGGCCATCCAACGGCCGATACCGCTGACAATTTGCGGCGGGTGCTGACGGAGTTCCGCGACAGGCTCGCATTTCGCCATCGCTGTTTGGCCGCAGAAGAAGGCGAGACGCAGCCGCGCTACTGTTTCGTACATGGAAATTTTGCATTGGCGAATTCCCGGGAAGGCCGCGACTGTGGCGTGGATTCGGAGATGAAGATTCTCGCGGAGACCGGGTGCTACGCGGACTTCACGCTGCCGACTGGGCCGTGGCATGCCGCGCAGACGGCCAAAATCAATTCGCTCTACGAGTGCGGTTTGCCGTTGGATCAAGCTGCGCCGCACAGAAAAGGAAGCGATCTTGAGACGGGGCGATCGCCCAAGATTTTCCCTCTGATTTTGCAGGGTCCGCTGCTCACCGATGTTGGCCGAAGTATGCGTTCGTGGAAGCCTGTGCTTGAGAGCGGTGCGGTTACGCGCGCGAATCCGATGAGCATGGCTCGGCTGGAACTCTGGAAGCGGGCCAACATTCGCGTGCAGGGACGTCCGGACTGGCTTTTCATCAAGCTGCATTGCCATAGCATGGAGCCGAGCCAGAAAGATGCGGTCATTGGAAACCCCTTCCGCAAGTTTCTTGAAGAACTGGTGAGCGGAGCGGAACAGAGAAAAGAGACGCTGCATTTTGTGACCGCGCGTGAGATGGCAAATATCGCCGTCGCTGCCTGCGATGGCCGGGACGGCGATCCCGGCGAGTATCGCGATTATCGCTTCAAGCGTTTTAGGGATTTACCGGCCACGACGGAAACGGCCGGTCCGACTGCGGTTGCGGTGAAAGGATAAAGAGACCATGTGCGGGATCGCCGGAGTTGTCAGCGCGACGCGAGAGAGCAATATCACCGAAGCTCTTGTGCGTCACATGAACGACCAGATTGTGTATCGCGGCCCGGATGACGAGGGCATCTACGTCGCCGACGGCGCGGGCCTGGGTATGCGGCGGCTTTCGATCATTGATCTCTCGGGAGGACACCAACCGGTTTTCAACGAAGATCGCAATGCGTGGATCGTATTCAACGGAGAAATCTACAATTTTCCCGAGCTTCGGCCGGAGCTCGAACGGCGCGGCCACCGCTTTTATACGAAGACCGATACCGAGGTCATCATCCATCTTTATGAGGAGATGGGCGCCGACTGTGTTACCAAGCTGCGCGGGATGTTTGCGCTGGCCATCTATGACAAGACAAAGCGCAAACTGATTCTCGCGCGCGACCGGTTGGGCAAAAAACCGCTGCACTACGCGCTGCATAACGGAAACCTGTATTTCGGATCGGAAATTAAAAGCATTTTGGCGGTCGCTCCGGACCTGGCCGAAGTCAATTCGCAAGCGCTCCTCGAATATCTTTATTACGGATACGTTCCTGAGCCGATCACGGCCTTCAAGGGCATTCATAAGCTGCCGTCGGGGCACCTGCTCGAATTCGAGAACGGAGAAATCCGCGTCCGCCAGTATTGGGATCTTCCGCAATACAGCACGCACGCGCCGAAGAGCGAAGAAGAGTGCCTGGAAGAGCTGGAGCGTCGCCTGTTTGAAGCTACGAAGATGCGTCTGATCTCCGACGTGCCGCTGGGTGCATTTCTAAGCGGTGGCACGGACTCCTCGATTGTCGTCGGACTCATGGCACGCGCCAGTTCACGGCCGGTCAAGACCTTTTCCATCGGATTCAAGAACGACGATTTCAACGAATCGGACTATGCCCGCATCGTCGCGAAGAAATTCGAAACCGATCATCACGAGATGATTCTTGAGCCGGATGTAGTGCAGACTGTCGAACACCTGACGTCATCGCTCGAAGAACCGTTCGGTGATTCTTCCATGCTGCCGACCTATTACGTATCGCAGATGGCGCGGAAACACGTGACGGTAGCGCTTTCCGGTGATGGTGGCGACGAAATGTTTGCCGGATACGATCGCTATCGCATTCATGCCGATCGCCAGATCTTCGAGAAAATTCCCGGATGGGCGCGCAAGCTCTACCGCGACCAGATATTTCCGCGCTTGCCCAACAGCATGCAGGGCCGTAAATTCAGCTACAACATTTCGCTGCCGTGGCAGGAACGCTACGTGGACGGTCTCTCGTTCTTGCCGGCCTTCGAACGCGAGATGCCGATGTTGTCGGACGATTTTCGGGCGATTCTCGATCGCAGTGATGATCCAGGCAACGTTCTGCGCCGTCGTTTTGCGGCTGCTCCGGCGAAAGATCCAGTCAGTCAGATCCTTTACGTCGATACGAAGACCTATATGGTTGATGACATTCTCGCGAAGGTTGACCGCATGAGCATGTTGAATTCGCTCGAGGTTCGCGTGCCGATTCTCGATCACGTCTTCGTCGAATATGTCGCCAGCCTCGGCCCAGAATGGAAGCTGCGCGGGAAGCAGCAGAAATATATTCTCCGCAAACTGGCCGAGCGTGTGGGCGTGCCGCGGGAAGTTTTGTACCGGCAGAAGCAGGGATTTTCCCTGCCGCTCGTCCACTGGATGCGCAACGAACTCAAAGACATGTTGATGGTGCTGGTCGAGCCGCGAACGCTCGAGCGCGGATATTTTCAGCCGAGCGGTGTCCGCAAGTTGATGGATGACCATCTTCTGCGCGGCAAGACCATGACCGGACGGCTGTGGCGCTTGCTGATGTTCGAACTGTGGCACCGCAACTTCCTCGAGAAATACGTCAAGCCGGCGGGCGTGTTCTCGCTGTCGGTGTCTGCCGACTCGCGCAGAACCGTGCCGCCCACTCCCGTGTTAGCATCAGCCCCGGTTGGAGGATGACCGGGTGGGCGCCACGAACGCTGCCAGCATAATCACAAACCGCGTCGCCGATTCGCCCATCAGCCTGTTTCTCATGATTAACAATTTTGAGACTGGCGGGTCGGAGCGTCAGTTCGCAGCGCTGGCACGAAATCTTGATCCCGCCAAATTTAAAAGCCACCTGGGATGTGTGAACCCGCGTGGTCCTCTGGCCGATCAACTCGAGAACGTCGCTCGATTTCCTCTAGGAAACAGCTTGTTCGGCTGGAAATCACTGCGCACGCGACTCAACCTCAGCCGCCATTTTCGGCGAAACAATGTTCAAGTCGCACACGCTTTCGACTTTTACGCTAACCTCACGCTGATTCCGGCGGCGAGGCTGGCGCGCGTGCCCGTGGTTATTGGCAGTCATCGCCAACTTGGAGACTTGATGACTACCGCGCAATTCCGCGCACAGGCAGCCGCGTTTCACTGGTGCGATGCAATCGTGTGCAATTCGCAAGCGGCCGCTGACCGACTGGCTGCCGCCGGGTTACCCAGCGAGAAACTGGCGCTCATCGGAAACGCTTTACCGGCCGTGGCGTTTGAACCTGCACCGCCAGCGCTGCCGCGGCGTCCGGATGCCAATCTGCGCGTCGGCATGATCGCGCGCATGAACGCGCACTACAAGAACCACGCCGGGTTTCTGCGCATCGCTGCCCAGATTCACAAGCGCATGCCGAACGCGGAGTTCGTGCTTGCGGGCGATGGCCCGCTGCGTCCGGAAATTGAACGGCAGGCGGCCGACCTTGGACTTGCAGAGCGCGTTATCTTTCTCGGCGACCGACGCGACATTTCGGCGGTGCTTGCCTCCATCGACGTCGCGGTTCTAACCTCCGATTCGGAGAGCTTATCGAACGTGATTCTCGAAGCGATGGCGGCCGGCTTGCCCGTCGTTGCGTACAACGTCGGGGGGAATGTCGAATTGATTGACCCGCTCGCAAAAGATCAGCGAGGAGCGCTCGTTGCCGCGGGAGACGAAAGCGAGTTCGCAAGCGCGGTCCTCCGCCTTCTGTCGGACACAAGCCTGCGCCGTCAGCAGGGCGAGAATGCCAGGCGGTTCGTGGAAGAAAACTTCAGCCTCGGCCGCATTCTGCAGCGCTACGAAGATCTCTACACGACTCTTCTCAAACGAAAAATTCGGCGAGCGGCGACGGCATGAGTGCGGCGTCCAATCCCAAAGCGCACACTGATCTATCGCACCAGCGCGTGAAAGTCGCGATTGTTGCGCCCAGCCTGCGTTACATGGGCGGACAAGCCGTGCAGGCCGAACTGCTCATGCGCCTTTGGCGCGACGATCCCGAAGTCGAAGTCAGTTTTATCGCCGTCGATCCTCCGCTGCCGCGGTTGTTGGCATGGGCCGAGCGCATTCCCGGATTGCGGACGCTCCTGCGTGAACCGCTCTACTGTTGGCATCTTTGGAGTCAACTCAAGAACGTCGACGTTGCTCACATCTTTTCCGCGTCTTACTGGTCGTTTCTGCTCGCGCCCGCGCCCGCATGGTGGATCGCGAAACTGCGCGGAAAGAAGACGATCATCAATTACCGCAGCGGAGAAGCGCGCGACCATCTGCAACGGTTTAGTTCGGGCAAATTCGTGCTGTCGCGCGTCGACCGGATCGTTGCGCCCTCCGGCTACCTCGTCGATGTTTTTCGCGAATTCGGATTGAGCGCCATCGTTGTGCCCAACCTCGTCGATCTTTCCCAGTTCCGTTTTCGCGAGCGCAATCCGCTGCGTCCGCATCTGGTGTGCACGCGCGGCTGCTCGGAGTATTACAGCGTGGACGTGGTGGTGAAAGCTTTCGCGGAAGTGAAAAAAGAATATTCCGACGCGCGGCTCGACCTGGTCGGCGGCGGCCCGCTCGAAGCTCAGGTGCGCCAGTTGGTCGCGGACATGAACCTTACTGGCGTCAACTTCGCAGGCATCGCTTCACGCCAGCAGATTGGCAAGTATTACGACGACGCCGATATTTTTATTAACGCTTCATGGCTCGATAACATGCCCGTGTCTGTGATTGAGGCTTTCGGAGCGGGCACTCCCGTGGTTACGACCTCACCCGAATCCATGCCGTACCTGGTCGAAAACGGACGCACTGGATTACTCTCACCCGTTGGCGACGAAAAAGCCCTCGCCGCGAATGTGCTTCGGCTGTTACGCGAGCCGGGCCTAGCCGCAGCGTTGGCGAACAACGCATACGATGAGTCGCGAAAATATACCTGGGATGTTGTGCGCGGGCAGTGGGTCAAGGTGTATCGGGATCTGATTGGTTAGCGAGCGAGGATCGCTCTCGATCTTGCAATCCAGTTCGCGCCCGCTCCCGGGTCAGACGCTTACTTCACCGCACGCACGCACGAGAGTTGATCGGAGGATATCCAGTTGACCGTGCCATCGCGGGCGAAGCGGTCGCTGGCTCGGCAGAACTCTCCCTGAGGGAAAAAGCGTTCCAGCCCATACCACCCCCAGGAATGGCAGACCCAGTCTTCGAGTTCCAATCCGTGCGAACGCATGAGTTCGACCCACGGACCGCGGCGGTAGCGGCGATGCTGCACTTTGGGATACGGTTGCGCAGGACGCAGTTCACCTCCGAACAGGCGGCGCACAGCTCCGACTAAGGGGCGAGCCATGAAACGGGCGCGGACCAGACCGCGATCCATATAGAAAAAAGGACAAATGCTGCTGGGAGTCGTGATGACGGCGTGGCCTCCTGGCTTCAGCACGCGATGCATCTCGCGCAGCGCCGGGTCGTCTGAACCGAGATACTCCATGACCCCGAGGCAGACGATGCCGTCGAACGTATTGTCGGGAAAGGGAATCTTTTCGATATCGGCGGGCTGGAAGCGATCGGCGTTGTAGTGCTCGCGCGCGTACTGGATCATGCCTTCGGAAAGATCTGTGCCCCAGGTGTCGTAACCGCGGCGGGCGAGTTCGGCGGCGAGGTGTCCCGTGCCGCAGCCTACGTCGAGAATTTTGCCGCCTTTGGGCACGCGGGCCTCGATCATCTCGATGGCAAAGCGGCGGCGCGACACCAGATTCTGGGCGGTAAGGTTGGCTGGTTTGGGGTCTTCGTAAAAGCGGGCCCAGTCGTCGACGGTCTGGGTAAACAGCTCATTTACTTGCTCTTTAGAACTCACGTGGCCCTCGTTCGGATATCAATATTTCGGATCAATATATGGTGCTGGTTTAATAGTTGCTGTTGTACGGTAAAGCCTTGCTCGACTCAAAACCGCTGTCCAGAGTCCCGAAAACCGTATGCTATCATGGGCAAATATTCGTGGTGACGCCCCGGGAGAGTAGAGCGTGTTGGCATCGAAATCCAAGCGCTGGTTCAAAAAAGCGCTTGTCCGCAGCAACATTCTCCGGTCAGCGAGCCGCTTTTTTGCACCCAGCGCGGTAATCCTGTCGTACCACTCCATCGTCGAAGACCCGCGAATTACTGATCCCATTCTAGGCATTTCGCGCGACCGGGCCAGCTTCGACGCGCACATGGAGACGCTGGCTCGAAATTTCTCCCCGGTCACCGTCGAAGACGTTGCCCAATTCGCCAAATCCGGACGAAAACTGCCGCCTCGGGCGGTCGCTGTCACCTTCGATGACGGTTTTGGCGACAATTGCGAGGTAGCGCTGCCAATTCTCAGCCGCTACGGCATCCCGGCGACCTTTTACATTATGGTCGATGCCGTGGAAAACGGTACGTTACCTTGGTACTGTCGGCTCCGCTTCGCCTTCAACACCACCAGAAAGCCGGCGTGGCGCAAGCCGGAGGGGAACGCTATCGAGAACCGCGCTTATAGTCTCGCGTCGCCCGAGCAGCGTAAGGCGGCGCTGACCGCAGCCTGGGAAGTCGGAGCTCGCTTGACGGGAGCCGTGCAGCAGGAATTTATCGCTCAGGTCGAAAAGCAACTCGAGGTCGAGGCGGCGGGATCTCCGAACTATGCTCCCCACGGATTCATGATGACCTGGGAGCAGGTTCGCACCCTGAAAAAAGCGGGCCACACGATTGGTGCGCATACGCTTTCGCATCCCAACGTGGCCCAGGTGAGCCAGGACGAGGCTCGCTCCGAGATCGCCGGTTCCAAGCGGAGACTTGAAGCGGAAATCGGCGTCCCGGTCGAGCATTTTTCCTATCCCCATCCGGCGCTGAATCCGCAATGGTCGCAGCAAACGCTGGAGATTACCCGCGAAGCGGGATTTAAATCCGCCGCACTGACGACCTGCGGCCCGGTGCGCGCCGGCGACGAACCCCTCGCCCTCAAACGCATCTACACCCCCGCCGACCTCAACCAGTTCACCTGGAATTTGCAGTGCACGTTTTTGGGGCGATCGGTGTAGGGCGCTTCCCAGACTCTTGCCGCGAAGCTAATTCTTAACTTTGTTGACCACCTGCTTCACTGTTCCCGAGCTGGCGTTGTGAAAGGCGTCGCCGGGATAGCTGGCCTTGATTGTGTATTTGCCCGCCGTGGAGAAAGATGTGGTCAAGGTTGCGATACCGGTTGTCGTCGTACCCGCTCCAATTTCGGTCGCGCCGTTATAAAACGTCACTGTAGAACCATTGGGAACTGAACTGCTTGAGGTAATCGTGGCTGTGAACGTTACCGACTGATTCACCTGGGACGGGTTAAGCGAGGAATTGACCTCGATAGAGGTCTTCACCGTGAAGTCATTCAATAGTACGCCAACGGTGCCGCCCGTCCACTCTCGGCCATTACATCCACGGACGTTACACAAATTTGCGACTATGACATCTGGTCTGCCGTCGGCGTTCACATCCGCAACAGCAAGTGCCTGTCCGTAACTCGCGCCAGAACTGAATGGCAACGGGTTTTGAAATGTTCCGTCGCCGTTGCCAAGCAGGACAGCAACGACACCAATCTTACAGTCCTTCTCATCGTCGCCACTGGCACAAGAGTTCGCCACGACCAGATCTGGATTGCCGTCTCCGTTTACGTCTCCTATCGCGACGGAAAGACCCTCGGAATATGGGGTACTTTCCGGCCAGCCGCCTGAGTCGTAGATGACGGGTGCCTGAAATGTTCCATCGCCATTGCCTAGCAAAACACCAACGACGCCGTCGTCCTGGTTTTCACAATCGCCAACGGTTAGGCAAAGGCTCGCCACCACCAGATCCAGCTTGCCGTTCCCGTTCAAGTCCCCAATCGCGACAGAGACGGAGCCCAATCCACCAGAGGCGTAATTTGTGGCGGTCTGAAAGGTGCCATCACCGTTCCCCAATAGCACGCCGACGGAGCCTTGGTCAGCAGGATTGAAGCCAGTCTCATTGGACACCACTAAGTCTGGATTGCCATCACCGTTCACGTCCGCAACCGCTACGGAATCGGCATTGTACCCACCAGAGCCATAACTCACGGGAGCCTGGAATGTGCCATCGCCGCTGCCTAGCAGCACACCTACTTCGCCATCACAAGAGCCAGAACCATCAATTGGGCATTCGTTGGCAACGATCAAATCTTGAAAGCCATCGCCGTTTAAGTCTCCTATCGCTACGGAGACCGCGTCATAGCCGCCAGAACCGTAGGTCGTCGCCGGTTGGAAGGTGCCGTCGCCGTTGCCAAGTAGCACACCTACGGTGCCGACATTGTTCACCACCACGAGATCCGGTATGCCGTCGCCACTTACGTCCCCGACTGCGACCCCGCGAGCTAAAATCCCGCCGGAGCTATAAGTGACGGCCGATCCGAAGGTGCCGTCACCGTTGCCCAGCAGCACACTCACTACTCCGGATCCATTGCAGTTGCCTTTTGGCAAAGTGGCATGGCATTCGCTTGCCAAGACAATATCCGGGTAACCGTCCCCGTTCAAATCTGCCACCGCTACTGCGACAGTATTCACACCACCTGAAGAATAGGTTTTCACAGACTTGAAGCTTACCGGCGGCTTTTGAGCGGGCACGCCTGCGGGCAGACTCTGTGTGTGTCGAAGTTCGCTCGGTTGATTGCCGTGATCAGCAGGATTCGATTGTGCTGCAAGCAGCACCACCGACGGAATGACGGACAAGCAGACTGAGACTAGGAACCTCATGGCGCCTCCGGAAGCTATTCTCAAACTCGCTACTCTCTTGGAACTCTGAGTCGGTGTCCGGGGGGAATCTTTCAGCCACGCTCAGCCTGCGATAGGATGAGACTGACGGGATTTTATCTCAGAAGTGTTCTTGGAGTGGAAGGACTTTATCCACTTTTCCATTATCGCCAGATATATTTAGCCAAAATTGGGTCATGAATGCGTAAGATATTGTAAATAAAGGCATTAGATAGCCGCCCAGAAGACGGGAAGCCGTCCGATGGCGAACAACTTGCTCTTGATTAGAGGTATTTGCGGGGCAATCAAGCAGGCCGGGAGACCGATGAAGCTTCATCAAATTGATTTCAAAGCGGCGGACTGGAAGCTGCTGGACAGCTTTGCCGATCGCACCGTCTTTCAGACGCGTCCGTGGCTCGAATTTGTCGAGGAGTCACAGGGGGCTGCTCCCGTGCTTGCCGAAGTGCGCGACGGAAGCGACGTTGCCGGATACTTTACCGGCCTGGTGGTTTCGAAGTTCGGCATGAAAGTTCTGGGCAGCTCTTTTCCAGGATGGACGACTCCCTATATTGGCTTCAATCTGAAGCCGGGAGTTTCGCGCCGCGCGGCGCTCGAAGCGCTGGAGAAATTTGCGTGGGACGAATTGAAATGCCTCCACCTTGAAGTTTCCGATCCGGAATTTACCTTTGAAGATGGCGAGTCGCTGGGATTCAAAGCTGAATATTACGGTTCTTATCGCACGGACTTGACCAAATCTGAAGATGAGCTATTCAACGGGATGGAAAGCGCGTGCCGCCGCTGCATTCGCAAGGCGGAAAAAAGCGGCGTAAAGATTGAAGAAGCGCACGACCTCGCGTTTGCCGACGAATACTACGAGCAACTGAAAGATGTTTTTGCGAAACAGGGGTTGGTGCCGACTTATTCCGTGGAGCGCGTGCGTTCGCTGGTAAAACATCTGGAGCCGAGCGGCAACGTGCTGCTGATTCGCGCGCGGGATCCAGAAGGGAAGTGCATTGCGACCGGAATCTATCCCGGTTTCAACAAGATTGCCGAGTTCTGGGGTAACGCCAGTTTTCGCTCGCACCAAAATTTGCGTCCGAACGAAGCCTGCCACTGGTATGCCCTGCGTTACTGGAAGCAGCGCGGCGCAACCCTTTATGATTGGGGGGGCGAGGGCACGTACAAAGAGAAGTATGGTTGTGTGCCACATCGCGTGCCGTGGTTTACCAAGTCACGCTATCAGATTGTGGGCGCGTTGCGCAACGAGGCGCGGAACATGTTCGCCCGCAAGCAGAAGTTTCTCGGCTGGTTACAGGGAGAACGCGCGCAGCGCGGGGATGCACAACCCGACTAAAGACGGCAACTTGCGGACGCGTGACTAAGGAGAAGATTCGATGTTGATGAAAAGAGGCCTGAAACATTTGTCGCGAGTGAATGACGTGCTGCTGCGGCGTCTCCGCATCGAGCGCGACATCACCATCTTCCCTGAAGATATTTTTCTTACGTCCTATCCGCGCTCGGGCAATACCTGGACGCGTTTTCTGGTCGGCAACCTAGTGCACACCGAAGAAGCAGTCACGTTCTTGAATGTCGAGCGCCTGGTTCCCGACATGTACAAGCACAGCGACCACTATCTGCGGAATCTGCCCGGTCCGCGCATTCTGAAGAGCCATGAAGTTTTCGATCCGCGATACAAAAGAATTATTTACATCGTTCGCGATCCCAGAGACGTCGCCATTTCGCAGTATCACTGGGAAATGAAACAGAGGGCGGTCGGCGATGGAGTTCCAATTGAAGATTTCTTGCCCGCGTGGATTGAAGGAAAAGTTTGGGACCGCCTGGGAAATTGGGGAGACCACGTTACCAGCTGGATGAGCACGCGCGGCGATCGCGACAGCTTTGTGATCCTGCGCTATGAAGACCTGATTGCGGATCCGGCGCGGGAGCTGATCAAGGTTGCGAAGTTGCTTGGCATTGAGCCGACTCAGGAACGCCTGGCTCGTGCGGCCGAATTGAGTTCCGCCGACCGCATGCGTCAGTTAGAAGAGAAACAGGGCGATAAGTGGGTGCAGACGCGCTACACACGTCAGGACAAGCCATTCGTCCGCAAGGCCGCCTCGGGAGGATGGAAAGCAATCCTCCCTCCACAATCAGTGGCTGCGATCGAAGCGGCCTGGGGACACATCATGATTTCGCTCGGCTACCAGTTATCCTCCGAGGCCTCGAGCAAGGTAACATTGCTGCAGCCGACGCATTGATTGTGCTTCGACAGGAGAGTCTTATGACGAAACGCACGCAAATTTGTTCGAGCTTAGCGGTTCTGGCTGTCCTGTCGATGTTTTCTGCGTCCCTGAGCGGGCAGGCGGCCGCGCCTGCGTTAGCCGGCGACGTGGCCGCGGCGAAGACGTCCAGGCCTGCGCAAGTGCCCGAGGATTTCGTAATTACCCCATTTGGATATTTTCATCCATCCTGCGTGTTAGAGATCGAAGAAGGAGAAAAGCTGCTGGCTGACGGACGCGTCAAACATGTCGATGGCGCGGTGGATGCGAACGGCCCAGCGTGCAGTTACCCGCACTACACGCCCAGCGGATCGCTGGCGCCTACAGAAGTCACAGGCGTGAGCGGAGCGACCTTGGCGAACATGGCGCCAGTCATTTCCGGCTGGCTTGAGTATGTGTCAGCCACTACGAGCACATCCTACGGCAAGATTACGGCAACCTGGACTGTGCCGCCGCTGCCAGCTACTAACGATGGGCAGATTTTGTTCTTCTTTCCTGGCTTCGAAGACACCAGCGACATATTAAGCATCGTTCAGCCCGTCTTGCAGTTTGGAGACTCTTCTGCAGGCGGCGCAAACTACTGGGCGCTTGCCAGCTGGAACTGCTGTATTACCGGAACCATGTGGCATAGCCACCTGTTGAAAGTGAACCCGGGTGATGCCATCCTCGGGGAAATCACTTCCACCTGCAAGAAGGGATTGAATTACTGTGCTGACTGGAAAGTAATCAGTGAAGATCAGACTATCGGTAGGAAGACTTCGCTGGACAAGGCTGTCGCCGAGGGGCAAGTCTGGAATTGGGGATTCGGCGCCGTGGCCGAGGTTTACGGTGTAAAACAATGTAGTGATTGGCCCGCCAATACCACCAGCACTCTATTCACCGTCCAACTGTACGACCAGAACCGTGAAGCGATCTCGGACCCCGGTTGGACAGGAAGCCCCGCGAACGGAGACACAAACCCAAGCTGCAATTATGGCTTGAACGTGACCGACACACAAGAGACGCTTGAATATTAGACAAGATTCGCCGTGTGTGGTTAGAAGTTAGCAGGCAATCCGTCGCCGTCGGCACGAGTGATGTGAAACGATGGCCGATTTTCTTCAAGCGGCTGCAGCAACTCCGTGAATTTCTTCGAAGCGGCAAAGATGAAGTTCGAAGGGCCTTTCAGGAACCCCGACTTTTCAAAAGCACTGCACCACGCATGTTGACTCTGGTTCGTAACGATCAGATCGACACCGTCTTTTTCCAACGCCTGAGTCGCCGCTTTCACGACAGACGTCATGTTCTCCTTCGACGCCCAGCAGTCGACAATTGAACCCACGCGCATCTTTCCGAATTTCTCGTCCTTCCGCCGCTCGCCGATGATGGCCCAGGCGGTCGCGACATCATTCCGGCTGATGCGTAGACGCCGCGTGCTCGTGACGCCGGGCGGATAGAGAATCCGCAGCGTGTTGGCATCCCGTACCGCGGCCAGGCTTACGCCATTCTTGGCCTGGTCCCAGAGACCATCGGCCCAGTCCGAAAATTCGGCCACCTCCTCGGCAACGAAATCCGCAGGGCGGCTGCGTAAACTCGCGATTCCTTGAACTGACTTGATGGCGAGCCATCCTGTGCCCGTGGCCGCGGCGAGGTTCATCAGGGTCGCGCGCCATCGTTCCTCTCGCAGCGCTCGCATTTCGCGAAGAAAGGTTGACGGATGCACCACACGAAAATAAAACGGGATTCTCGTCAAACCGAATCCAAGAGCCTTCAGCATTTTGGCCAGCGGACGTTCAACTCCGCCCATGCCCAGAGCGTAGAGAAGTGGCTGCCGGGCGAGCGCGTCTCGCGCAAGCAGCGCGCCCACGCTCGCATATGACCGATCGACAATTCCCTCTGAAAGTGGATGATGGTAGCAAGCGACGCGATGCAGGCCTTTTCCGCGGATGAAAACGACTTCCTGTTTCAGGCCGTAAGCACCTCGCACTGCCTGTCCATCAAGAGCCACGAAAAACTCGTTCCAGACGGGATTATTGCCAGCAGGCGGAAGCCAGCGCGGGATGGCCGTCTTGGAAAAAACCAGATTGGGGTCGTCTGATGACCGTTGCAAACGCCGATTGAATTCCTGAACGGCCGGCTCGTGCTCCGGACCATAAGGCTGGATGACGATCGCCAAAGCTACCTCGGAGTGGCTTGCAGTTTGCTTTCGACCAGCTTGGCGGTTTCACCGACGCTTTTCATTTCCTCGATCTCTTCCGGAGACAGTTGCACGCCGAACTTTTCTTCCACAGCTAGCACCAGATTCAAATGCTGTATCGAGTCCCAGTTCTCCAGGGTCTGCGGAGATGACGCAGCGGTGATTTGTTCCACGGGAACTCCGAAAAGATCGGATGCCATGGCGCGTATCTGTTCGAAAAGCGCAGCCGTCAATGGTGTGCTCCTTGAGTCGTGATTAGTTTAACCCACTCAGGAAAAGGTGTTTCTTGCTGCGTGAGATCGAGCGACCAGAGCGAACCTTCGCCATTGCGTTCCGCAATTTGAAATCCGTGCTGTGAGTAGAAATCGCGCGCCGGGGCATTTTTCTTGGTCGGCAGAAACCAGCCAGTAAGCCGTTTGCAACCGCGATCGGCAGCGCTTTTGGCGATGTGGGCGAGCAGCGCCGTCTCGATGGTGCGCCCAATGACGCGGCAGCTCAGCAGAAATGTGTCGACTTCGCACTGCCCGTCCACATCGTGGACGATAGCGACCCCGACAATGCCGTGGTCCCCGAAACGGTCGCGCACGCGGATAGAAAAAATGTTCCAGGCGGGCTGCTTGGCCATTTCCGCAATCTGCGCCTCACTGTAGCGGCGCGTAGTCAGGTTAAACTGATTGGTCTTTTGCGTGAGTTGCGCAACCCGCGCGAGATTCAGGTCCGATACCGGATCGAGTTCGACTTCCTGCTCGAGAAAGCGAAAAAAGTCTTCCTTCGATTGGAAAGTTTGTTCGGCGTCGGCGCGCTGACGCTGCTCGGCATACATCGCCGTGCGCTGCTGATCTTCGGCGGAAAGCCTAAGCCGCTCGAAGACGGGACAGTCGCGCACAACGCTCGCATACTCCAGTGGATTTTGCGGCAGATCGATGACCGTGACCTCAGGCAGAGCCGCGCGGACCTGCTCGCGCTCGAAAGGATTGTCGTCGAGAAAGGCGAGAGAATCGATGCCGATGTTGAGTTCCGCAGCGATCTCGCGGAGATTCTGCGATTTGTCCGTCCAGTTGATGCGCACAGCGGCAAAGTTCTTGGCGCGCAAAATCATGCCAGGATGCTTTTCGATCGCCTCCATGGCGTCGTCCAGATTATTCTTGCTGCACACGGCGAGCAGGATTCCACGGCGCGAAAGGTCAAGCAGGGCGCGTTGCAGAGCTTGAAAAGCGGCGCCGGGATATTCGGCGCCGATCTTGATACCGGACATTCCGTCTTCGCCGATGATCCCGCCCCAGAGCGTGTTGTCGAGATCAACCACCAGACATTTCGCGGTGCGGCCGGTTAACGGCACAAGAAAACGCATCCATTCGCGGGCCATGTGGAGCAGATGATCGGCCGCGATCGGCAAACGGGCAGTCAGCCATTTGCGTTCGTCGTGCCAATGCTTGCTGCCGTAGCGTGCGACCAGCGCGTCATAATCGAGAATGTAGATGCCGCGGTGATTCTTGGCGACGCTGCGCATCTCGCGATTGATCTGGCGCAGGAGTCCAGACTGTCCGGATTCGGACTGGCTATCGAGCACGCCGAAGCTCGGATGAACTGGGTGTTCAAGCGAGTGAACAATGAGCGCCGCCTGACTGTGCTGCCGGAACGAGTTCATCCATTGTTCGTAGCCGTGAGCCACGCGGTCGGCCGCCTGGCGCGCCGTGTCGGGCGACAGGTCGGCGAATTCGCGAGTGAGGTCGGGTGCGACATCCTCCGTGCGGGCCGCGAGAATAACCGCGTTCGGCGCGAAACGATAGAGCGAACTGCCGGCATCGACGATTTCCTGCACATAGGTATTGAAGTCACCGATATGGACTTCGAGATCGATGCCGTAAGCGAAGGCCTCGGCGCGCAACAGAGGGACGATGGGCTCCACGGTGAACGAACGCAGAATCGCGAGCTTGAATTTTGCCAGCGATATTTCGTCACGCACTTTATCGATCCGCGAATTAATGAAGCTGGCTGTGGCCGAACCGGGCTCGCGACGCCAAAGTTCCGCCAGGCGCCGGGATGCCGCGTCAGCCGAGCCTTCAGCAATCAGGCGATCAGCTTCTGCCCGCAAGTTCGACGGATTGTGTTCTTGGGACATCGTAAGCGAGTTGTCTATGACGCTTCCGTTTTCGCTACGCCCATTCGGCCGGTGCTGGCGAGACGCGCCAGTGGAGTATCGGACTTCAACCACAGCTTGAAGTCAAAATATAGCGGATACAAGAAACTCATAAAGCGCACGGCGATCGACGGATGCAGATCGCCAGCCGGAGTATCGAGCGCATAGCCGGTAGCTGCGAGCAGTTCGCCATCGACGCTTTCGATGTTGCGAATCTCGTCAGTCTTGAACATGGTTTTCCAACGGCCGATGGTTTTTGCTTCAGCTTCTTGCCCGTCGCCGCGAAAGGACGAATTTGGGCTCTGCAACGATCCTAGTGAGACTTGGCGTATGCGATCGTAATCGAGTTGCTGGTAGATGAACTTGCCGATGCGCCCCAGCGCTTCCCGCGGATTCTGCACTACATCTTCGTAATGCACTTCCAGGTAATCGTCGCCCATGGCTTGTCCGTAGCGGCGACCCTTGCTGACGATCCAGCGCCAGAAGATTGCGGGTGCAAGATAGGCGCGGGCGCGGTCCCATGGCAGCGGGCGTATCCATCCGATGCGGTGCAGCGAAGCGGTGACGTCGCGGCCATCGCGAATAATGTGGACGATCAGCGCGTTGGGAATGAACTTCTTGATCAGCGGCAGATAGAGCAGATGAAGCGGTGTGCATTCGGCCCAGCGCTGAGCGCCTTGTTTATCGGCGACGGCTTCCATAACGATGCGGAGGAAGTCGCCGGCATTTCTGCATTCCTCCATCACCCGCTGATCGATGGCTTCGGGCTTCAGCCCCGTGCGTTCGAAGAGCATGCTCTTGTAATATGCGTCGAGCAATTTGCGGCGATTGGCGCGATGCGCCAGGTTGCCGAAGCGCAGGCCGAGAAGGTTAAACGCGTTGCTCTCGGCGTGGTAAATGGCGAAACCGCCGGCCGAGAGCAACGTGTGATAAAGAAACTTTGTACCGGAGCGTCCGCAGCCGAGCACGAACACCGGAGCCTTGGAGCGCGTGCTGAGTTGAGCGCCGCCTTTCTGGTTCTCGATCGTTTCGGCCACGGGGTTCATGACGATTTCTCGGAAACGGGACGGCCCGGCAGTGTCGGCGGATCTTCCGCTAATTCGAGCGCGGAGATATTGGCGAAACGCCCCACCGGCGTGTGCAATTTAAGCCATAGCTTGCTGCCGAGAAACGCCGGATACATCGAGCGCATCATGGACAGTCGCGGAGAAAACCGCGGGCCGGCGCGCCGTTCCGTGGCCGGAAGCGAAAGCTGGTAGCCGTTTTCTTCGAGGCAATCACCCACCGTGCTTTCAATGGCGGCAACGCTGGCGGCGGAAAGGCGCTCTTTCCAACGGCCGAGCGGATGAATCTCTTCTTTCCGTCCTTCTTCGCGAAATGATGAATTAGTTTCGGAAAGGCGTCCGAGCGCGGCACGCTGGATCTGATCGTAGTCGAGATCGTGGTCGATGAATCGTCCCAGTCTGGAAAGCGTTTCACGCGGATTGGTGATCAGGTCTTCGTAGCGGACCTCGATATAATCGGCCGGAAACAGGCGTCCGGCGGCGCGTCCGCGGCGCACCATCCATTCCCAGTAGAGAGCGGTCGCAACCAGGCTGTTGGTTTCTGCGCGGTCCCATGGCAGCGGAGCGAATCCACCCATTTTCTTGAGTGAGAGTGCAATGTCGCGGCCGTCGCGGATGATGTGCACGAACAGCGCATTTGGAATGTCTTTTTTTACACGCTCGCAATGCAGAACATTGTCGGGATCGTAAACCGCCCAACGAGCAACATTTTGCTCTTCGGCAACCGAATCCATCACGACGCGAATGAAGTCGCCACCGGTCTGGCATTCGCTCAAAATGCGGGCGGAAAGCTGGTCCGCCGCTAACCCTGTCCGGCGAAAACCCTTACTGCGCAGCCATGTGGAAACGATCTTCTGACGGCTGGCTCGGTTGCTCATCGGTCCAAAACGGGGGATGAGAACCTTGTAAATCGGCAGATATCCGCGGTAGAGGGCGAAGCCTCCAGAAGACAACAACATGTCATACAGCAGGTTCGTGCCAGAGCGGTGGCAGCCCATTACAAAGACAGGCGAGCTCTTCCGCTGACTTGGGTTTGGCGTGGGCAAGCTAAAGAAAATCTTATCACGCAGCATTGCCCGAGCCGTTTGAAAGCCTTGTTAAAACAGGGGTTACGGAAGTTACCCGCCCCTTGCGTCAAGATCTATTCCACGCCTTCGATTGCGGCCTCTACGCCATCCACGTCGGCGCCGATATCGCGGCCGTCGGAGGCGGCATCGGCTCCAGGGGACTTGTGTGAGCATCCCGGGTCCTTTTCATGGCAAAGCCGGGGATTCTTGCTGATCGAGCCTTTCAACTCTCGGACGCCTGCGGCTTCGGCGGAAGATACGATCGTGTTTCCCTTGGGCCAGCCGCCTTTGTCATTGGTGATGATGAGGTTGTGGTCGAAGCGAAATGGGTCGAAACACGCTTGCAGAAGGGCTTGAGCGCCCATGCGCTGGTTTTGCTGCGCGCAGCTTTCTTTGCCCCCGCCAGCAGAGGCGATCGCAGGACGGCGTCCGCCATCCACCGCGAACAGGCTGTTGGTCACGGTGAAGTTCTTCAGCTTGTCGGCGTCTTCCTTAACCATGATGGCTGCGAGAATTCCAGGACCGAACGAGGTGACATGGTCGATCACTACATCGTGAAGTGGGGGCCCGCCAGACAGCATCACCAGGAAAACGCCGCCGCCTTTGTAATCCTCTTCGTGGAGATCGTCAGCGATGATGTCGTGAATGCTGTAGATGCCGCCATCGGCGGCAATGCCCTTACCCTTGGAGGCATGAGAATTCGAGATCTGGAAGACGCCACCGACGTTGCGGATCCGGTTGTACCGAAGCGTAACGTCATTGACGCGGCAGATCGGACAGTTGCTCGCCTGGCTGCGCGCGCTCAGCAGCATCGAGAAGCCTCTTTGACTGAAACCACCCCAGGAATTTTCCAGCAGATTGGCTTCGGCCAGAACGCGGACGGCGCTCTTCAGTTCGAAGTGATTCTTGACGATGTAAGGATCTCCCTTGGGGCTGGGAGTGTAGCCGGGTTCGCCTTCTTTCCAGATCATGGGCTTGAACATGTGATTACGGCGGATTTCAATATCAGTCGGGTTGTTCTTGGAGGGAGCGCCGCCGAAAAGAATGTTTTCGCCTGAGGATTCGAGAAAGTTGTTGTAAATCTTGAACGTCCCGAACGGGTCGTCGCTGTGCGCTCCGCCCACGGCGGTCGCGTCCGTGCATTTTCCCGAGCGCGCGATGCAATTGAACTCGCTGACGTAAGAATTAATGACGGCCACAAAATGGCTGCCTTCAACCAGTCCAATGCCGTGCGCGACCTCGGTACCCGGCGCGGGATGAATGTAATTCCGGTCGAAAATAATGTGGTCTTCATGCTCCGTGCTGATGAGACGGGTAATGTTCGAGTCCGGTCGCGTGGTCCACTCAATACCCATGAAGCGCAGATGGTCTCCAACTGTCACGCCCGAGGGGTCCTTCACCTCGATGATTGCCAAAAGCTTCGCCGGACCGCCGGCGGGTTGGGCAAAGGCCGGGCGTCCGGGCAAACTCGCGACGCCAGCCCACGCGGGAGAAACGCGCGTGCCCTCCGGCGGCAGTTTGGAATCCGGCGTATCAGTGCGCACTGTGATGTAGTGGCGGTCGTCGCATTTTTTCGCGGGCAAGCTGGTGACTTCGTAAGCCGCTCCCGCGGGAAGCAACAAGGTGTCGCCACATTTCGCGCTGTTGATGGCGTCGGCAAGATCCGCCTTCGCGGCCACTTGGATCTGCTTTCCCGGCGACGGTGTTCCATCGAGACCTGTGTAATAACACGATTTGGGCAGTTCGGCCGGGCCATCCTTATCGCCAAACTGCGGCACATCGCCTTTTCCACAGTAGGCATTCTCACCGGTTGGGGGCGCAGCTGCTGAAGCCGTTGTTGGCGAGAACACAAAGATTAGAAGAAAGCCCAGCATCAAAGAATAAAGAAGAATTGCGGGCGACACATTCGAGCGGGACGCGTGCGAACCAAGCCGAACCATTTTGTCTTTCTCCTGATGCCCGCGCGCGGCCGTTAAGAACGGACGCAAAGGACGCCCCGCGGGCACAGTCAATAGGATGGGTCGAGCATAGCACGGTCCATCAGACGATTACGCCTCGTGGAGCAGAGCCTGAGCGAGTGAAGAGGGCCAAGAAAAAAAGTCCGCGGGAGGAGACGCGGACCTTCTTCGTCAGATGGCTCTAGTCGAGCGACAACAGGTTATGGGACATTCGCCAGCGCTGATTCCAGCCCGACGATATCGGCCCCCAAATCCTTACCGTCAGTGCCCTTATTCTTATAGGGACTGCCAGGGAGGAGTTGGTAATTTCCGCCGTTGCCGTTGTTGTAGTCGGTAAATTGCACATCGGCCACTGTGGTGGGGAAGTAATTGCCAGTTGGCCACGAGGACTGTGGGAACTGGCTTGGAGTTGCAATCAACCCGTTATTAGAAAACGTGTAGGTTGAGAAACAACTCGTAATAGTTGGAGCCGGCACATCCTGAGCGGCACAACTTGTCTTGCTGCCGAGGGCATCCCAGATCGGGTAGCGGCCCGTCAGAATCAGAGTGTTCTGGAAAACGAACCCGTACATGGGCTTGTTTTGCGGCAGATTACCCATCGTAGCCAAGTGACCGCCGACATCGGGAAATGCCGTGATGTGGTTGATGGTGACCGTATTCAGCGGGTTGGTAGGCCAGCCATTGGTGATTTCGAGAGCCCCGCCACCACCCACGTACTGTTTGCTCAAATCGTCCATGACGATGTCATGAATGCTCCAGCGAGTCCCCGCCAGCGCGGGTGCTCCGCCTTGGCCGTTGCCGGACAACGACGTCGCAAGCTGTATTCCGCCGCCAGCATGTGAGATCTGGCTATAGCGCAACGTGACATCGGTGACCTGGCAGAGCGGACACACGTTCTTGCCACTCTTCGTGTGCTGGTTCTTCGGGCAGATGAGAACGCCAAAGCCAGTTTGGCTGAAGCCTCCCCAGACATTGTCCATCAAGTTGGCGTCAATGAGCACGCGGACGGCGTTCTTCAACTCGATGTGGTTCTTGACGATGAACGGCTTGCCCGTCGGACCGCCGACAAACTGCGAATTGCCGGGCATCCATTGCCAGGGCTTCCAGAAGTGGTTGGAAAGAATCGTAATGTCGGTCGGAGTCTTGGTTGCAGGTCCGCCGCCGAAAATGATCCCCTCGCCCGAGGCTTCGAGGAAGTTGTCCTGAATCAAGTATGGACCGTCCTGCGTATCGCTGATGCCGCCACTCACCGAGTGAGCGTCGGTACAGCTTCCTACGTCTGAGATGCAGTGGAAATCGTTGAAATAGGAATCGATGACCGCAATCGACGTGCCGCCGCTCATGGCGAAACCGTCGCTGGTTTCATCCTGCGGGTTGCCATGCAGCCACGAGCGATCCACGATGATTTCGTTGGCGGTTCCCACGAGCGAGATTAGCGTTGCATTGCCTCTGATGCCGTTGGCGCGGGTTATTTCCAGTCCGACAAAGCGGTAGAAATCCGCTCCATTGGCAAGTTGGAAGGGACCGTTGCCTGGGTTTACCATCTCCACCTTCGCCAAAACATTCTGCGGATCGGTGCAGGTGTAGGCTGGACGACCGACCAGAGAAGCCACGCCTGCATAGCACGGCGTAACTCGCGACCCTTCAGCTGGCAGATCGCTGTCTGGAGAACTGGTGCGGATAATGATCCAGTTGCTGTCGCTGCAATTCTTGGCCGGCAGAGTGAACATACCCGTGAAGGTTGCCCCTGCCTGTAGTTGGATGACATCTCCGCACTGAGCATTGTTCAAAGCTGTCTGCAGATTGCCGCCGCTATTGACGCTGATCACCGACCCTTGCGCTGGCGTTTGAGACATAGCGGTGGCAACTGTTGCTATCGGCAATTGCGCCGGACCGTCGTAACCACTGCTCGCCTGAACCGCAATACTGAATCCGACGGTAGCCGTCGCGTTCTTCGCGTCGGTCACGGTCACCGAGAAGTTGGAAGTGCCGTTCGCCGTCGGCGTTCCGGTCAAATCCCCACCGCCGCTCATTGTGATTCCCTGCGGAAGGCTGCCGGAAGCCACACTCCAGCTGTAGGGCGATGTACCACCTGAAGCTGAGAATGCCGCCTCGTAGGCTTCTCCCTGCTGACCTGGGGGCAGACCCGACGTGGTAATTTGCAGGCTTTGTCCTTGCTGTTGCGGTGTTATCGTGACCGTGGCGCTCGCGGAGGCGCTGGAGCTCGCCTGACTGGTCGCCGTCACCGTCGCGCTGCTCGCCGACTCCACGCTCGGTGCAGTGTAAAGACCGCTGCTGCTGACCGAACCCGATGTCGCTGTCCACGTAACCGCAGTGTCTGAGGTTCCCGTTACGTTAGCGGTGAACTGCTGCGTGCTGCCTGAGGTCAGACTCGTGCTCGTCGGAGAGACGGTAACCTGAATCGATCCCCCTCCGCCGCCACCACCGTTTCCACCGCCGCCACCACCGCCACTTCCACCGCTCGCGATTGTAACCACGTACGACTGCAAGCCATGTCCCGATTTCGGAGCATCCGTCGCCGTGACTACAAACGCGTAGTTGCCCACTGTAGTAGGCTTGCCCGCGACCGATCCCGTGCCCGGGTTCAAGCTGAGGCCCGGCGGCAGAGTGCCCGACGTCACTGCGAACTGATAGGGTGAGTTGCCGCCACTTACCGACAACACGGCGTTGTAAGCCTTATCGACCGGGCCGCTCGGAAGCGTCGGGGAAAGCACCAGGTTTCCGTTGCCACCATTGCCGGAAGCCTGCGCGATTGTGCCGCATGAAGTGGTGATCAGCGTGACCGCCACCAGAAGCATCAGAGAGCCGCAGAGTAATGCGTACCGCTGCGAAAACCTTTCATGATCACAAGAACTACGTACTGCGTATGACATCATTGCGAAACCTCGACCTTACGAAGTGGGGGACCAGCCGAGCGAGTCCACAGCCTGAATCTACCCACACAAGGCGAGTGTTCCCAGATGCCAGAAGTTCCACCGGGAACGCATTAGTGCACGCGGATTTTGCATGTACCGATTCGCGCGGGGCATTGTCCGCCCGTTTGCACTTTCGAGTAAAGCTGAGAACCGGCGCTGGACGCCTGGTTTGGAGGGTTTTGCTTTGTGTTTATTCGCAAGCGGTTGCGGGGATTAAAGGGGGATCTGCAGAGTAACAATGACCGTCGTCACCGTTACTCGCTCGATTCCTTCAACAGAAGCGCGCGGAGCCGATCGTAATTTCGGTTCCCAAGCAGTCGTTGCGCGCCGCGGCGAGTCTGCATCTGAACGCGCTTTTTCCACAATCCGCGCCCGTGGCAGATCGCACTGAACTCAGTAATAGAGAGATCGCGCAGCATGGCAACGCGACCGAGTTCATAATTTCCCGTCGACGAATCGTTGGCGTGGAACTCGCTATTGGCGACCGTCTTGAACCCCGCGTGGCGCGCCATCGCCAGCGTGCGCTGATCGTAACGGCCTCCGGGACAAGAGAAGTGCTCAACTGCGTGGCCGACGATTTGCTCGATGCGGATTTTGGCGCCTGCAATTTCGCGCTGCAATTCGACCTCAGCCAAATCCGAAAGATAGGCATGCGTCATCGAGTGGCAGCCAATTTCGAATCCCTGCGCGTCGAGTTCGCGCACCTGCTCATCGCTCAAGTAACCTGGCGTTCCCAGAAATCCAGCCGTTAGATAAAAGGTGGCGTGAAAGCCGAACTCACGGAGCACTGGAGCGGCGGCGATCAAATCCGTTTCGCAGCCGTCGTCGAAGGTAATGCAGACCCTTGGTTTCAAGGGAAAGCGCAGCGCCTCGCCTACACTCAGGCCGAGAAAGCCGGACTGCTGGATCCACTCCATCTGGCGGCGGAAAGTCTCGATCGGCAGGATGTAACGCACGTATCCCGGCTCGGACTGGCAGAGCTTGCGCCCCGCCAACTCGAGTTCGTGATACATCAGAAACGTGATGCGCGACCCACTCATTATGGAAAAGACTACAGGAAATACTCTCAGCCGGAGCGGGGAAACTGCGGCCGTTACACTTGCTTGTCGGCGCCCGCGGTCTGCGCGTGTTGATCAAGCATCGCGAGTAACGCCTCACGGAGAAACGGACCACCCGCCAGCAGGCCGGAGATCAGCGGATCCTTCTGATTGCAGCGCAGCGGCGACTGATCGAGCTTGAGCGTCCAGCCTCCAGCGCTTTCGACCAGCGCAGCGCCCGCGGCCACGTCCCACTCATTTTTCGGAACCAGCGTGAAGGTAAGATCGGCGCGGCCTGCGGCGACGAGCCCAAGCTTATAGGCAACTGAACCCATCGGACGAATGTTAAATTCAGCGGACTCAAACTGCTTCCACTCGCCACGTTTCACTTCGCTGCGGCTGGCGAGCACGAGCGCCCCGTGCAGGTCCTTGCGCTGGCTGGGCTGCGCGGGCTTGCCGTTATAGGTGACGCCGGTGTCGCGCGATCCGAGGATGAGTTCGTCGGTTGCCGGATTGCAGATTCCGCCAGCCACTGGAATTCCGTTTTCAACCATGGCGATGGAAACGCAGAATTCAGGAATGCCCTGCACGAATTCGCGCGTCCCATCGAGCGGATCGACTACCCACACGCGCTGCTTGTCGAGACGCGTAAAATCGTCGACTGTCTCTTCCGAAAGCCAGCCTTCGCCGGCGCGCAGCAGGTTCTTCTTCAACACGGCGTCTACCGCATGATCGGCCTCGGTCACCGGATCGGTACCGACTTTATATTGCGCCTCGATGGCCCCGGGCGTGAAGCGGTTGAGAACCTCGCGGGCCGCCTCCAGGGCGGCGTGAATGCGTTCCAGAGTTTCCGTGGATGAAGATGAGGTCAAGTTGCGCTCCGTGGATAAGTTTAGGTCTCAGGTGTCAGGTCTTAGGTGTCAGATCCAGGTGGCCAGCAGCGTCTTGCCTAAAACCTAAGACCTGAGACCCGAAGTTTCACGCCCACAACATTCGCGCTCCCGTAGCCAGCAAGAGGGTGCACAAAATTCTTCGCAGCCAGAGAGTGGGAACGCGGCTGCTCAAGTACGAACCTAACATTCCGCCGGGGATCGACCCGATCAATAGCGACATAACCAGATGGGGATCGACGTTGCCCGCGCGCCAGTGCAACAGGCTGGTGACGCCAGTCAAAATCACAGCATGGGCAATGTCAGTGCCGACCATGATTTTCGGCGCGAACGAATAAAACAAAAGCAGCAGCATCATAATGATGCTGCCCGACCCGACCGAAGTGATGCCGACCAGAAAGCCGCCGACCAGTCCAATCACAGACATGAACGCGAAAGATTTCATGTTCGGCTGGCGCCCGGCAAGATGCTCTTCAATCCGTCCCTGAAACAGCAGGAGCGTGGGAATCAGGACCAGGAGCAATCCGACAGCGGACTTGATGAAATCGTTGACGCCCGTGCCATAGACCTGGCGCAGGTGCACCAGAAAGGTCACGCCCAGGTAGGATCCGGGAATACTCCCGACAGCCATCGCCAGAACGACTTTTCTCCGCACCGTGCCTTTCAGCAGGTGCATGATGCTGGCGGGAATCTTAGTGAAGAAGTTGAATAGTGCGTCGGAACCTACAGCAATTATTGGAGGTATATGCAGGCCAAAGATGAGCATGGGCAGCAGCAACACGCCGCCGCCCACCCCCGTTAACCCGATCAGCGTTCCAACCGTGAAGCCGATCAACACCTTTAGCAGCAAGAATTCCATGCCGTCCTTCGATTCCTTGGCGGTTTCGGTCCTCAGTAAAGCAAACTCAGGTTAAGGAAATGAGAATCGAAACCGGAACCGTTGATCCGACGATTATTATTTCATAAAGTCCATTGCTATGATGGACTTTCTTGGCATCCTAGCCATTGCCGTTGGCGCCGACGAAGCCCTCCCGCTCCAGGTGCAGAATGATGGTCTGCGCAGCCTCTTCCGGGGTGAGTTTAGCCGTGTCGATCACCACTTCGGCATCGGTAGGCGCCTCGTAAGGATCTGAAATGCCGGTGAATTCCTTGACGATGCCGGCGCGCGCCTTGGCATAGAGGCCCTTACGGTCGCGCTGTTCGCAAACGTCAATGCTGGTGGCTGCGTGCACCAGAATGAATCCACCAAACGGCTCAATCATCTCTCGCACTGCCTTACGCGTTGCCTCATAAGGAGCGATCGGCGCGCAAACCGCGATGCCGCCGTTCTTGGTGATTTCCGACGCCACATAGCCGATGCGGCGAATGTTGATGTCGCGATGTTCCTTGGAGAAACCGAGTTCGCTCGATAGATTTTTGCGCACCAGGTCGCCATCCAGCAGCGTCACCGGACGTCCGCCCATCTCCAGAAACTTCGTGATCAAAGCGTTGGCGATAGTCGACTTTCCCGATCCGGAAAGCCCGGTAAAGAAAATCGTGACCCCCTGCTTGTGACGTGGCGGATAGCTGCGGCGCAATTCCTGCACCACTTCCGGATAGGTAAACCACGCCGGAATGTCCCGCCCTTCGTTGAGGCGCTCGCGCAGTTCCGTGCCGGAAACGTCGAGCACTTTCGCGCCCTTCGGTATTTCGTCCGAGGGAACGTAACGGTCTTCGCCCTCCAGATACACCATCATCTGGAAGGGGACCATGGTGACGCCCATTTCCGCTTCGTGTTTCTTGAAGAGTTCCTGCGCATCGTACGGCCCGTAGAACGGCTTACCGTCCGTGTCTTTTCCCGGACCAGCATGATCGCGGCCGACGATGAAGTGAGTGCAGCCGTGGTTCTTGCGGATCAGGCCGTGCCAGATCGCCTCGCGCGGTCCGCCCATGCGCATGGCCAATGGCAGCATCGACAACTTGACCGTGCCATGCGGATACTTCGCCAGCAGCAACTGATAGCAACGCGTGCGGACGAAATAATCCACGTCGCCGGGTTTGGTCATGCCGACCGAAGGATGGATCAGGAGATTCGCTTCCACCTGCTTGGCCGCACGCATGGTGAGTTCGACGTGGGCGCGATGCATAGGATTGCGGGTTTGGAATGCGACGACTTTCGTCCATCCCATGCGTTCAAATTCGGCGCGCAGTTCGGCCGGAGTCAGGCGCAGCGAGCGGAAATCATAGTGGGCGTGCGGCTGCAGCTCTTCCACTTTGCCGCCGACATACCACGGGTTCGATTTGTTGATGGCATAGTCTGCGCCAGGGTGCGCGGCGCTGGTGGAACCAAAAACAGACTGAGCTTCAGCTTTGCGGTCCGGTTGCCATACGTCTTGCACGTGCAGAACGGCCAGCATCACGCCTTCACCGTCGCGCAACGCTACCTTGCTCGATCCCGGCGTCAGCTTCTTGGCGAAGTCCTCGCTCACATCGAGCGTGATCGGCATCGGCCATAGGGTGCCGTTGCCGAGTCGCATGTTGTTGCAGACGCCTTCGTAGTCGGCGCGGTTCATGAACCCGGTCAGTGGAGAAAACCCTCCACTCATCAGTAGTTCCAGATCGCAGAGTTGGCGGGCGGTCAGGTCCCACGACGGCCAGTCCTTCGATTGCGCTTTCAACTCCGCGGCGCGCGCGGCCGGCACTTTTAGTTGAACAAGGTCTCCCCCATGTGGGGTAATCAGATGGCTGGTCGATGCGGTCAAGTCCTTAATCCTCCCGATAGTCACTTCAATTTTTTCGCTGGTTCTATTATCGCTGGATTTCATGCAAAAGGTCCTTTCCAGTCTGGACCCGCTGGGGTTGCGAGGGATGGTCCGATGGGCAAACTCTCTTTAAGTTTTATACCAGTTCCTGCAAATTAGGGTAACGGGATGATCAAGCAATTATTCTTCCGTATCGCTCTGCACTGACGATTCTAAGTCATTGAAAAAATTACGTGATCTGAACAACTACGCGAATAAGCCGCTCCGCGCCGGTCGAGCTGAAAAAAGTTGCGACATTCATCCCCGGCAAGGGAAGGGAAACTGCCCTTTGGCACATTCAGCCCCCCGACGGCATCGAACTGCAAGCCTAGGTAGCTGATTTTAATCCGATGTGGATGCGCAGAGCCAGACTGGCAGGCGAAAAACTACTCAGAGGTAACTTATTGCCTAACCGATATTGAGGCGAGACTTTCGCGGTAAATTCCCGCGTCGGCCCGGCAAATATTTCTTCCGCACTCAGTTCACGGCACTCAATTCAACGCACTCAGTTCGCCGCACTCAGTTCACATTGACCGTGAACAACGCCGAGGGAAGTCCTGCCGAAGACGCCGTTACCGTCACAGTTCCCGCCGTCAAAGGTGTAGTGTAGTGCACGCTGGCGATTCCCTTCGCACTGGTCAGGACCGGATTCTTCGAAAAGCTCCCTCCGGCGCCGCCATCTGAGAAGCTCACCGAAATCCCCGATGCCGGG
>Ga0210385_10000260_pt1 | contig 45524 bp, 39 predicted proteins | sample IncBWH26OmetaG_FD_160107 | JGI IMG/M metagenome (GOLD analysis project Ga0210385, IMG submission 160107) | Forest soil microbial communities from Barre Woods Harvard Forest LTER site, Petersham, Massachusetts, United States - Inc-BW-H-26-O ...
GTCTGCCCGACGGGTTGGGACGGCGTGACCATCAGCGGGAATGTTACGGGGAGATCACGGGAGGGTCAACTGCGAGTGTTTTTCCGGAAGCCACTCATCGAGAGACTTAGCGGTGTCGGGGGCCGAACCCGTCTTTAGGGTTCTTGTATCGGCCACACAGGTAAGCGTCACAGGTAAGAATTTCAGGATAAAAATGGGGATAGAAGCTAAACCATTAAGAGATTTGGTGGACCTGGTCGGGATCGAACCGACGACCTCTTCCATGCCATGGAAGCGCGCTCCCAGCTGCGCCACAGGCCCACGTGGTTACGGACGGCGGTTGCCGTCTTTCAATTCTCGCTTAGCTTCGTCGCGGCGTCAAACTCGACCCGAGTGCTCTATGAGGTCATCGTCCCGGTTGCGGCGCCATCCAGACCACAAAGCATCGCCGATGCACTCGACGATTATCGGCCTCCTCAACTAGGATGAGTGGCAGATACTGGCAAACTATCGGAGCCCCATGAACTCGCGGAACGTCTTCATTTGCGTTGCCTCTCTCATTCTTCCGGCGCTAGCGCCGCTCGCTCGTGCGCAGAATGCGTCCAGCGTGTCCAGCGGAAACCAGCCGCCGGTGGCCTACACCTCCGTCAGCGAGTTGAAAGCCATCATCGCGCCGCTGCAACAAACGGCGCAGAGCATCTTGACCGACCTGGGAAAGATCCACATCGAGAAGTGGAAGACGAGCGCTTCCAACAAGCAAGAGACCTTGACGAACCTGGAGTCTGTGCAGCGCAATCTGCAGTCGGCACTACCTGAAATCATCACGCAACTGAACAACTCGCCCGAGGACTTGAGCACGAGCTTCAAGCTCTACCGCAACCTCGACGCGCTCTACGACGTCTTCGGGTCAGTGGTCGAATCGGTGGGTGCTTTCGGGACCAAGGACGAGTTTCAGAACCTGAGCAACGACATGACTGGACTCGAAACCGCTCGCCGCGCCTTTGGCGAGCGCATGCAAAAGCTGACAGCCAGCAAGGAAGACGAATTGTCCCGGCTGCGCTCCCAGATCAAAACGCTCTCCGCGCTCCCGCCTCCGCCGCCGAAGAAGATTGTGGTCGATGATACCGAGCCGCCCGCAAAGCCGCCGGCAAAAAAGAAGGCCGCGCCAAAACCAAAGCCGCCGGGAACAACCCCCGCTCCGACGACGACTCCGCCAAGCCCTTCGCCGACGCAGTGATCATAGCCAGGTCGGCCGCATTCCTATTTCATCGGCGGCAAATACGGAAGGTAACGGGCAAACAGCCAGCACAAGAAGAAGACAACCGGAATATGCACCATCAGTTGCAGCATTCCGTATCCGACAATGTCTCGCGCCTTCAATTTCAAAATGCCGAGCAGCGGCAACATCCAGAAGGGATTGATGAGATTAGGCAGCGCCTCTGACGCGTTATAGATCTGCACCACCCATCCCAAATGCACTTGATGCAGGTTTGCCGCCTGCAAGACGTACGGAGCTTCAATCACCCACTTGCTGCCGCCCGAGGGAATAAAGACTCCCAGCACGGCCGAATACGTTGCCACCAGAAGCGGATAAGTACCATGCGTGCTGATTGACGCGAACAGCTTCGCCAGCGCGTCCGCAATTCCTGTGCCGGTGATCATTCCGAAGATTACGGCGTAGAACGGGAACTGGATCAGGACTCCACCGGTTGCAGGAACGCAATCCGAAACCGCGCGCATAAAGCGCTTCGGCCGCCAGTGCAGCAGAAGGCCGACCGTGATAAACATCAGGTTGTAAGTATTAAGGTCGAGCGCAGCCAGCGCACCTTGCGGCGAGGTGCGAAAGACATCGACCAGATACCTGCACAACAGCGCCGCGACAAGGATCGTAAGCAGCGGACTGTATTCCAGCCACTCCCCTGGTTTCCTCCTGACCTCAAGGCGCGAAAGAATCGGTTCGTATTCGATCCCGTACGATTCCGCCGTCCGCGCCCGTTCTGCCGGAGGCGCGGACAAATAAGCAACCAGCACCGACAGCGCAATCAGAATCGCAGTCGTTGCAATACTCGGCCACAAAAATAAAGTCTGAGTCAGCGGAATCAATCCGCTGATGCTGAACAAGGTTGGCGGCATCGCCGACTTTGTCGCCATCAACATTGCGGCCGAAGACGATAAACCCATCGCCCATACCGCTCCCAACCCCAGATATGCCGCCGCTCCCGCTGCGCGATAATCCATGCCCTTGACGCGATGCGCCAGTTCGCGCACAAACAGTCCGCTGAAAATCAGGCTCAATCCCCATGAGATCAGCGATGTCAGCATGGAAAAAAGCGCGATGAGTGCGATGGCTCCGCGGGGCGTTTTCGGAATGCCCGCCAAAGCGCGAATCGCTCGATACACAAGCGGCGTCGAGGCAACGATATATCCGCCGATGATGATCATCACCATCTGCATGGTGAACGGCACCAACGCCCAAAAACTCTTGCCGCCCTGAATGGCAAGTTTGGCGGGACTCTCCCGAAGGATGAGTCCCACGATGAAAACCACCACCACTCCGAGCAGCGCGAAGACCAGCGGATCTGGGAACCACTGCTCGCTCCAGTTCGCGAGGCTCAATCCAAAACGGACGAGCGGTTGCTCCTGACGCGTTGGATTTTCTCGTGACGTGTTTCCACCGGGCATGTGCATGGGCTGTCCTTCCGCTCCGGCAGCAAGTTGCCTACCCTCTGCGCCCGACATTGTAGCGCGAGCTGCGACCATGACGAATGCAAAGTTTGGCGAGCGCGAAGTCCAGAGGAAGAACATCTCTGGCACATGCGGACTTGCCGTACTACAATGCCTGACCAGAATCCGTGAAGGCTCCCGGAGGACCCTTGACCTCGACCGACAAGGCACCGAAAACTTCTGCCGCACCCGCCAATACCGCAGCCATTCCCGTCGCCAATCCCATATTCTGGGTCGCGGGTCTCATCGCAGCAGTGATTGCCGCGGTGATGATCCTGCGCCTTGGATCACCTGCTCATCCCTGGCCGCAGAACTACGATCCGATGCAACATTGGTGGCTCTCGGCGCTGCTGGCCGCGCTTCCCGTGGTCGTGCTGCTTGGGAGTTTGGGACTGTTGCACATGAAGGCGCATTTTGCTGCGTTGCTCGGACTCGGCACTTCCGTGATCTGCGCCATCTGGATTTTTGGTATGCCCGCCAGCCTCGCCGCGAAGACGGCCGTGCTGGGTGCCGGCTACGGCCTGCTGCCGATCGGTTGGATCATCCTTAACGTCATCTTCATGTATCAGCTGACCTGCGATGCGGGACTATTCAAGATCATGCAGGAGAGCTTGACCAGCGTCACACAAGACCGCCGCTTGCAACTTTTGCTTATCGCCTTCAGCTTCGGAGCGTTCTTTGAAGGCGCGGCCGGATTCGGCACTCCAGTCGCGGTAACGGCGGCCATCCTGATCGGCTTAGGATTTAAACCGCTACAGGCGTCTGGCCTCTCGCTGATCGCCAATACTGCGCCGGTTGCTTACGGAGCGCTGGGAACTCCTCTCATCGCTCTGCAGGGCGTCACCGGATTGGACTTGCTGAAGTTGAGCGCACAGGCCGGACGCATCCTGCCTTTCTTCTCAGTCCTCGTGCCGTTTTGGCTGGTCTGGGCGTTTGCCGGCTTCGACGGAATGATTGAAGTTTGGCCGGCGGTGCTCGTGGCCGGCGTTTTCTTCGCCGTACCGCAGTTTCTGGTGTCGAACTTTCACGGACCCTGGCTGGTTGACGTGATCGCCGCCGTCGTTTCCCTGTTGGCGTTGACTCTGTTTCTCTGGAAGTGGCAGCCCAAGCGCATTTGGGGCTTTGAGCAGGATGGAGAACGCGCAGCCCGAGGTTCGCACGGTCATAGTGCGCCGCTGGTGGCGCGCGCATGGGTACCCTGGCTGGTTTTGAGCGTTGTCGTTTTTATTTGGGGATTGCCTTCCGTTAAAGCCAAACTCGACGGTTTTTCCGCGCCCAAGTTCCCGGTGGTTGGCTTGAATCAGATGGTGCAGCGCGTGCCGCCGGTAGTCCGCAAACCGACCGCCGAAGCCGCCGTTTATTCTCTGAACTGGCTGACTGCGACCGGTTCGGGCATTCTGGTTGCCGCTATCATCGCCGGCCTGATCATGGGATTCACACCGTGGAAGATGTTGCTCACCTATGGAAGAACGATCATGCGGGTGCGTTTCTCCTTGCTTACCATTGCCACGATGCTCTCTATTGGCTATATGACGCGATATTCTGGGTTGGACGCCGCTATGGGTCTGGCTTTTGCGCGCGCCGGGATGCTCTATCCCTTCTTTGGCACGATGCTGGGCTGGCTCGGCGTGGCGCTCACCGGTTCCGACACCGCATCCAACGTGTTGTTTGGGAGCCTGCAAAGGATCTCTGCCGAGCAAATCGGCGTGTCACCAACTTTGATGGCGGCGGCCAACAGCTGCGGTGGCGTGATGGGCAAAATGATCGATGCCCAGAGCATCGTCGTCGCCAGCACGGCGACGGAGTGGTATGGCCATGAAGGTGACATTCTGCGCTATGTCTTCTTCCACAGTATCGCGCTCGCCGCTTTGGTCGGGATCATGGTTATGCTCCAAGCTTATGTATTTCCGTTCACTCATCTGGTAGTGAAATAGTTCGGTGGAGAAATAGCTTAGGGGTGAAACAGTTCGAAGGGTCCAGTCGAGAGGCGCACTCCGCGCCCGGACGCCGCCCACCGTTCATAGCTGCTAATGTTTCCGCCGTTCCCGCCGATGGAAAAACTGACGCCGTCCGCTCTTTGACTGTGGCCCCGACCCTAAGTAATCCATCGCCTGACTGGAGCGTTTGAACTTTGCCGATAGCTCCACTGGGAGCCCGAACCATGGAATTGTTTCAACAATTCTTCTCGTCTGATTTCATGCCGCACGGTTTCTGTTACCTGTGGAATCCGGGTATGATGTGGCTGCACATCGTTTCCGACGCCCTGATCGCCCTGTCGTATTACTGCATTCCTGTCATTCTCATCTACTTCGTTCGCAAGACTCGCGACCTCCCCTTCAATCGCATTTTCTGGATGTTCGGCGTCTTCATTCTGGCGTGCGGCACAACCCACCTCATGGAGATCTGGAACATCTGGCACGCCAATTATCTGCTGGCGGGGTTCATCAAAGCAGCCACGGCGGCGGTGTCGGTGCTGACGGCAGCGATGCTCGTACCGCTAATTCCAAAGGTGATTTCGCTGCCCGAGCGGGCGCATTTGCAGGAAATGAATCGAAAACTTGAATGGCAAATCGCCGAACACAAGCGGCTCGATGCTCCGATCGATACCCCGCTGCGCCGCAAGGTCACCGGCGGTTTTGTCGCCGCAGTTCTACTGACCGTCTTCTTAGGCTACTCGGGCTGGCGCAGCGCACAACGGGCGGCGCAGGACGATTACTGGGTTTCCCATACCCACGAGGTGAGGGAGACGATCCAGCGCACGACCCGCCATGTGATCGTCGCCCAAACGAGCGCGCGGGCATTTGCCTTAAGCGGGCAAGAGCCTTTGCTCGTGAACTTCCAAAGCGTACGCGAAAAGATATCCCAGGACGAAACCGAGTTGCGCCATTTGACGGCGGACAACCTCAGTCAGCAGCGGCGACTAGACGTGCTTGAACCCCAGGTGAGCGCAGCGCTCAACTTCGCCGAGAGCATCATCGCCAAACGCCGCGAGTCGCATGCGTATCCCGGCGGGAGCCTCGCTCTGGAAACCGAGAAGTACATCGATGCTGTAGCCACAACCACTCGAGAGATGTATGCCGAGGAAACCCGGCTGTTGGGCCAGCGCATGCAACGAGCCAACACAGGGCATTTGTTAACCAAGCTGATTGCTATCATCGGCGCCGCGCTAGGGGTAGGCCTATGGGTACTGGCGCGGGTCGCGGTCAACCGCGAGATTGATATCAGCGAACGAGCGCGGGCACAACTCAATACCCTCAACGCTGAATTGGAACAGCGCGTGTACCGGCGGACAGCGGCATTGCAATCCGAGATTCTGGATCGCAGGCGGGCACAGGAAACGGCAGAACGGCTGGCTGCCGTGGTCGAGTCCTCCGGCGATGCCATTATCAGCAAAACGCTCGATGGAACCATCACGGCCTGGAACCACGGCGCCGAGAAGGTGTTCGGCTACGCTCGGTCGGAAGCGATTGGCAAATCGATGCGAATGCTCATTCCGCCGGAGCGCGCGATTGAAGAAACCGAAATTCTGGCGCGAATTGGACGCGGCGAAAGCGTTGAGCATTTTGAAACCATCCGAGTCCGCAAGGATGGCAGTTACCTTGACGTTTCCGTGACAATCTCGCCGATCCGGAATAGCGGCGGCACCGTGATTGGGGCTTCGAAAATTGCACGCGATATTACTGTACGCAAACAGGCAGAAGAGACGCTGAAGCAAAGCCTGGTTACGAGTGAGGCCGCGCTAAGGGAACTGGCCGACCAAAAATTCGCGCTCGATCAACATGCGATCGTGGCCGTGACCGACGTTCAAGGCACCATCACCTACATCAATGACAAATTCTGCTCCATCAGCAAGTACTCGAAGGAGGAACTGATTGGCCAGAATCACCGCATCCTCAACTCCGGCCATCATCCGAAAGAGTTTTTTCAGCAGATGTATCACACCATCGCCAATGGCAAGGTCTGGCACGGCGAAATCAGGAATCGGGCCAAAGACGGCTCGATCTACTGGGTAGACACGACCGTCGTTCCGTTTATGAGCGCGGAGGGAAAGCCGCGGCAATATGTGGCGATCCGCGCCGACATTTCCGAACGCAAGCGCGCCGAGGAGGCACTGAAAGAGAGCCTCGCCACCAGCCAGAGCGCGCTGAAAGAACTGGCCGATCAAAAATTCGCCCTCGATCAACATGCCATCGTGGCCGTGACCGATGTTCAAGGCACGATTACTTATGTCAACGATAAGTTCTGCGCTATCAGCCAATACTCCAAGGATGAATTGATCGGGCAGAATCACCGTATTCTCAACTCCGGCCATCACCCGAAAGAGTTCTTTCAGCAGATGTACCACTCCATCGCCAACGGCAAGGTCTGGCACGCTGAAATCAAGAACCGCGCCAAAGACGGGTCGTTCTATTGGGTGGATACCACGATCGTTCCATTCATGGGCGCGGAAGGAAAGCCAAGGCAATATGTAGCCATCCGCGCGGATATTACCGAGCGCAAACGGGCTGGAGACGCGCTGCGAGAGCAGGCCCAGATATTGGAGGCCTCGCAGGTATTTGTGCGCGACCTGGAAAACCGCGTCGTGTTCTGGCCTCGAGGCGCGAAAAAACTGTATGGCTTCACCCGCCAGGAGGCGTTAGGCGTCCTTTCCCACGATCTCTTTCAAACCCAATTTCCAGAGCCTTTGCCGACCATCGAGAAGAAACTTCTTGAGACTGGGGTGTGGGAAGGCGAGCTGATACATCGCAAGCGCGACGGCAGCGCGATCGTTGTCTACAGCACGTGGGTATTGTATTGCGATACTCAGGGACGGCCGGCGCGCATCCTGGAGAGCACCACCGACATTACCCAGAGGAAGACGGATGAACGGGAAATCCAAAAACTGAATAACGAACTTGAGCACAGAGTCGCGGAGCGGACGGCACAACTGGAAACCGCTAATAGAGAGCTGGAAGCATTTAGTTACTCCGTGGCGCACGACTTGCGAGCGCCGCTGCGACATATCAGCGGCTTTACCCAGATGCTAGTGGAGGAATATGGCCCCAGTCTCGAGCCCGGCGCGCAACGCTACGCCGACCGCATCCAGAGCGGAACGCAGAAGATGGGTTTGCTGGTCGACGAACTGCTGAATCTCGCTCGAGTTGGCCGCCACGAATTACGCAGACAGCCAACCCGGTTGAATTCGACGGTGGCGGAAGTGATCGGGATCCTGCAGCAGGATAGCGAAGGGCGGCAGGTGGCATGGGACATCGTTGACTTGCCGGAGGTGGAGTGCGACCCCGTGCTGGTGAAACAGATCTTTCAGAATCTGCTGACCAATGCGCTCAAATTCACTCGTCCCCGCGAACAAGCCGTGATCGAAGTGGGGCATCAGGTTGACCCCGAAACCGGGCAAACGGTGTTCATGGTCCGGGACAACGGCATCGGCTTCAACATGAAATATGTCGACAAGTTGTTTGGGGTCTTCCAGAGGCTGCACTCGCCCGACAAGTTTGAAGGCACAGGGATTGGCTTGGCGACCGTGCAACGCATCGTGCAAAAACACGGAGGCAGAGTATGGGCTGAGGGGGAAATCGACAAGGGAGCGACTTTCTATTTCACCCTCGGTGCAGCAAAAACAGTGGGACCGAAGACCCATGAAGCTTCAGCGGGAGGAAAAGTATGAATTATTTAGAACTGGATATATTGCTGGTGGAAGACAGTCAGGACGATTCCGACATGGTGCTACACGCGCTGCGGCGAGAAAAACTGGCCAACCACATCTTCATCGTGCGCGATGGAGAGGAAGCGCTGGATTTTCTGTTCTGCCGCGGGGCATTCGCGGAACGGTCGTTCGATCATCCTCCCAAGCTGGTGCTGCTGGATTTGAAACTTCCCAAGATTGATGGGCTCGAGGTGCTGAGACAGATCAAGAGCGATTCTCGGACCAAGGTCATCCCGGTTGTCATCATGACGTCGTCGAAAGAAGAGCGGGATTTGGTCGCGGGCTACAACCTGGGAGCCAATAGCTATATCCAGAAACCAGTTGACTTCGAGCAGTTCCGGCAAACGGTGAAGTGCGTGGGATTGTACTGGCTGGTCACCAACCACTCTCCGATCACGGAAGATTCGCTTCACTGGGAGGTACCGGCGAATGACCGACACTGACGATCTCGGACCGCTTCCAGGCCAACTGCGCGTGCTGCATGTAGAAGACAATGAACTGGATGCGGAACTGGTAGTCGCGACACTGCGCAAAGGCGGCTTCTCGGTTTCAGCCGTGGTCGTGCAAGAGGAAAAGGGGTTCGAACGCGAACTGCTCGCGCATCGTCCCGACATCGTGCTTGCGGACTACAACCTGCCGCAGTGGAAAGGGATTGAAGCAGTAGACGTTCTGCGGCGCGAAGGGCTCGACATTCCGCTCATTCTGGTCTCGGGGGCATTGGGAAACGTAACCGCAGTCGATTGCATAAAACGTGGCGCGACCGATTATGTGCTAAAGGACGGACTGGCGCGGCTTCCCGAAGCGGTGCGGCGTGCCTTGCAGGAGAAAACCCTGCTGCGCGCGCGACGCCAAGCGGAACGAGAGCTGGCGCGAAAGGCGGAAGAGCTTGCCCGCTCGAACGCGGACCTAGAGCAATTCGCTTACATTGCGTCGCACGACCTGCAGGAACCGCTGCGCATGGTTGCGGCTTACACGCAGTTACTCGCCGAGCGTTATCGCGGCAAACTCGACGAAAACGCGGACAAGTACATCAGTTATGCGTGCGAGGGCGCGCAGCGCATGCAGACGCTGATCCAGGACTTGCTGGCCTTCTCACGCGTGGGCCGCAAGCAAGGAACGCAGGGGAAGGTCGATAGCAACGCGGTGATGAGCGAAGTGTTGCAGAGTCTTGGTCCGGCAATTCAGGAGAGCGGCGCGGTCGTGACCTGCGATTCGCTGCCCACACTGTGGGGCGATCGCTCGCAGATATCACAGCTATTGCAGAACCTGATCGGCAACGCGATCAAGTTTCGTGGTGAAAGCCCTCCAGCGATTACCGTGCAGACCGAACCTTATGGGCCGCATTGGTTGTTTAGCGTGAGCGATAACGGAATCGGCATTGCTCCCGAATACGCGGAAAACATCTTCGTCATCTTCCAGCGCCTGCACACACGCGCCGAATATCCAGGCAACGGAATCGGTCTCTCCATCTGCAAGAAGATTGTCGAGCACTGCGGTGGAACCATTTGGGTCAATTCGGAACCTGGCCACGGTTCGGTGTTCAAGTTCACTTTGCCACGCGAGACTGCGAACGAGAAAACCTCCGAGACAGAGAAGCCGCTTGCGGCAGCTGCAGTTGGCGATTGAGACGCGGCAAGCCCTGTCTTTTCATCGATTGACAAATCTCTACCGAAACTATTCCGCAAGGGCGCTCTGTGGATTGCGTTCTTCGAGAAAGGAACGGAGGTTTCTGTCAATGGAGAATCGAACGACGGTCTTGTATGTGGATGACAATCCGAAATCCAGCCGATTACTCAGCAGCGTTCTGGAGGAATGCGGGTTTCGCGTGATCGCGAAGAACGATCCGCTTGAAGCGCTCTCGCTCTGCAAACGAACTTATTTCGATCTGGCACTACTTGATTACGAAATGCCTGAGATGTCGGGCTCACGCCTGGCACAAGAGGTGAAATATCTTGTTCCCGATGTTCCCGTGGTACTGATTTCCGCCCGCATTTCTCTGCCTTCTTCGGAACTGGCTTTTGTCGATGCGCACTTCGGCTTCGGTACGTCACTCGACGATCTGCTGTGGTCGATGCGGATCCTGACGCACCCGAGAGTGTTCACGATGGCGGAACATCTTCCGGCGCAGATTGCCGGTCATCTGGCGGGCAAAAAAGAGATGACGCGATGGGCGGATTCGACATAGATTCTCGCCCGACTCCCGAGGTTAGCGCCCATCTTTTTTATTCTTTTATTGGGCGTTAACCTGATGGGCGATAACCTGGGAGCCGTCCACGCATGGCCCCGACGACGCCAGTCGTGATTCACAAGGCCAGAGTGATGAAGCGAGGAGGTGCCGACCCGCGAAAAAACGCTAGAAACAACAAAAAAAGCCTTTGCCGGCGGAGCGACTCGACCCTACACTAGACGCAAGAGCAGGCTTGAGGGCGCTCCCAGCCCTTGAGATCCCCGGGGGTTCTGTGCGCGTACTGGTTACGGCGGACACGTTTAGCGGCGTGTGGACCTACTCGCGCGAACTGGTTTCGGGACTGGTAACGCAGGGGGCGCAGGTCACACTGGTCAGTTTCGGCGAGATCCCACTTCCCCATCAAACTGCGTGGATGGATGGACTGCATGGGCTGGAATATCATCCCACGGCGTTTCGCCTAGACTGGATGCAAGAGGGCGAGCAGGACTTTGAGGCGGCGCAGGAATATTTGTGCGAGGTCGTGAAAGACACGCGTCCGGATTTTCTGCATTTGAACCAGCTAAGTTTTGGCGCGCTGCCGGTGGCGACTCCGCGAGTAGTGGTGGCGCACGGCGACGTGATTACGTGGTGGTTGAGCATTCATGGGCACGAACCCGCCGCGTCGGCGTGGCTCGACTGGTATCGGGAAACGATGGTCGCGAGCCTGCGGCGGGCCGATACGGTGGTGACGGCTTCGCGGTGGATGCAGGAGATGCTGCAACTGGCGTATGGCAGCGATTTTGAGGCGCACCTGGTTCCGCCGGGACGAAATCCAATTTATTTCAATCCGTTTATCACCAAAGAAGATTCGGTGCTGGCGATCGGGCGGCTGTGGGACACGGGGAAACAGGTGTCGCTGCTGACGCAGCATACGCATGGGCTGCCGGTGTGCATTGTGGGCGCGGACAATCCCGTCCCTGCACCGCCGGTGCCCATCCGCGCGGATGTGCGGGTCTCGACCGATCAGCATGAAATTTCTGTGAAGGGAGCGCAGACCGAATCGCAACTGCGCACGCTCTACAGCAAGTCGAAGATTTTTGCGGCGACTTCGCAGTACGAGCCGACAGGATTGGCGTCGATTGAGGCTGCGTTCTCGCGCTGTGCGCTGGTCGCGAACGATACCGATGTGTATCGCGAACTGTGGGGCGACGCCGCGTTGTACTTTGAACGCAACAACGCGGAGAGCCTGAGCGACGTACTTGGCCGGCTCGATGAAGACCGCGAACTGGCGCGGCAGTATGGGACGCGCGCTTACAACCGGGCGCGCGAGCGCTTCACGGCGCGGCGTATGGTTGACGATTATTTGCGTCTTTACCGGCGTCTGCGGACGCCTCGGGTCGCGGTCGCCTAACACCGGTGACTGTCGAAGCCCCACCCCAGCATACGCGCTTCACGTCATGCAGCGCTTCGTGCCAGCACTCCCTCCGAGCACTTCATCCCAGCACTTCATCCGGGAAATGAAAGGTATGGGCATTTCGTGTGCAATGCCCTGCACTTAGCTGTGATTCGCGCCTTGGATTTCATCTTTCTTTAACATTGCAGTCACTATAGCGAAATATACCCCGCCTAATGTTCTTGCAGTTTCTCGCCACGCGTCAGGTCTGTGCCTTGCGCCGTGCAATTTCCAGGAAACGGAGAACTTTGCATGTTTGAACAGCAGCAGGTGTTTGCCAATCTCAGGCGGGCGATGGCGTCATTACTGACGTTGGCCATTGCTCTGGGACCGAGCGTCAGTCCTGCGTTCGCCACGTCCGTCAAACCAGCAACCAAGCACACTCCCGCGCAAACCGCGACTCCCATTCAATACCTGGTGGTGATTTTCGGTGAGAACGTTTCGTTTGATCACTACTTCGGGACCTATCCGAATGCTCTGAACCCGAAATTCGAAAACAAGTTTGTGGCCAAAGAAAACACGCCGACGGTGAATGGATTGTCGGGCGCGCTGCTGACCAGCAACCCGAACCTGAACCCGGCCAATGGCACGGGGGCGGCGAATCCTTATCGGCTCGACGTGACGCAGGCTGCTACGGCGGATATGGATCACGACTACACTCCGGAGCAGCAGGCGTATGACGAGGGGTTGATGGATTTGTTTCCGTTGAACACCGGCACCGCCGGACCGCCGCCGCAGGGTGGCGGAGTGAACGATACGACCGGCCTGGTGATGGGCTACTTCGACGGCAACACCGTGACCGCGCTGTGGAACTACGCGCAGAATTTCGCGCTCAGCGACAACTCGCACGGAAGCACGTTTGGTCCGTCGTCGGTAGGCGTGATGAACCTGGTCGCCGGTCAAACCAATGGAGTCGTGGCGTACCTGAACGGGACGGGGAGTTTTGTTCCGGATGGCAACGGCGGCTACACGAACATCGACGATCCCGATCCGCTGGGAGACACTTGCGCCGGCCCAAGCAAGAACCAGGCGCAGATGGGTGGAACGACGATCTTCGATTTGTTGAACAACGCGGGCGTGACCTGGGGAGCGTTCATGGGCGGGTTCAATCTAAACATCGTGAACGCGAACGGGACGACGGGATGCGCCCGATCCACGAAATCGAACATCACGGGAGAAACGGAAACCGATTACATTCCGCACCACTCGTTCACATCGTATTGGCCGTCGATTGCCAATCCGACGCACGCGCGCCCGTGCGGCGAAGCGTGGGGAACGGCGGGATGCGCCAACCACAGCTACGATGTTCAGGATTTCCAGACGGCCGTTCTCGCAGGCCAACAGCCGGCCGTGAGCTTCCTGAAAGCGCCTGGTTATCAGGACGCGCATCCTGGCTACTCCGACCCGATCGACGAGCAGGAGTTTGTGGTGAGCATTGTGAACTTCCTGGAGAATCCGGCAAACAATCCGAACTGGGCCAACACTGCCGTGGTCATCGCCTATGACGACTCCGACGGATGGTATGACCACGATATGGGCCCGATCGTCAACACCTCCAATGGACCGGGAGACGCTTTGACGGCGCCTGGCTTCTGCGGAACCGCTGCGCCGGCGTTGGCGGGAATTGCGGGACCATCGGCCCTAGGGCGCTGCGGTTATGGTCCGAGATTGCCGATGGTGGTGATTTCACCGTACGCGAAGGAGAATTTCGTGGACCACACGGTGACCGACCAGTCGTCGATCATTCACTTCGTCGAAGACAACTGGCTGGGCGGACAACGCATCGGCGGCGGCTCGTTTGATGCGATTGCCAACTCCATCGCGCAGGATTTCGACTTCGCGAAGGCGGCACGGTCGAACGGAACGCTGTGCTTGAATCCGGTCACTGGCGAGAAACAAAAACCGGCGCTCTGCGGGCTGTGATGTAGAGCCGTATTCGATGTAGGCTGGGCGGGCATGCGAAGATAATTCGCATGCCCGTTGTCTTGCTGGGGGAACTGTGATGAGTTACAGACCAAGCACAGGAGTCAGGGTTGGGGATTAGCCGGCGGGGATTTCTAGCGCGCAGCGGGATGGCGACGATGGCAGTGGCCATGCGGCGCGGCATGAGTTTTGCGATGTCGCACCCAACCGAGCCACACTACCGGACGCAGCTGAATACAAGCTCCATGGCGCAGTTTGTGGATCCGCTGCCGCTGCCGCAGGTCATTCAGCCCAGCGGCAAGCGTCCCAGCCCGGAGGATGGGAGTACGCAGATTCCTTACTATCGCGTCCCGATGCGGGGGTTCGAAGCGAAGGTGCATCGCGATATGAAGCCGACGCGAATGTGGGGATATGCGGGGAGTTCTCCGGGACCGACGTTTGAAACGCGCAACGGCGAGGGATTGCTGGTGGAATGGGTGAACGAACTGCCCGCGAAGCATTTTCTTCCGGTGGACCACACGATCCATGGGGCGGAGGCGGACAAGCCCGAAGTGCGTGCGGTGGTGCATCTTCACGGAGCGAAGGCACCGGCGGAGAGCGATGGGTATCCGGAAAGCTGGTATGTGCCGGGTAAGTCGGCGGTGAGTTATTACCCGAATCGGCAGGATGCGGCGATGCTCTGGTATCACGACCATACTTTGGGGATCAATCGGCTGAATGTTTTTGCGGGACTGTTCGGCGCATTTATTGTGCGCGATGATTTTGAAGACGGGCTGAATTTGCCAAAGGGAAAATACGAAATTCCGCTGGCGCTGTATGACCGCGTGTTCGATCTTGAAGGACAGTTGAATTATCCAGTCTCAGCCAATGAGAAATCGCCGTGGGTGCCGGAAGTTTTTGGCGATGCCATCCTGGTGAACGGCAAACTGTTTCCTTACCTGCAAGTGGAACCGCGCAAGTATCGTTTCCGGGTGTTGAATGGAGCGAATGGACGGTTTTTTCATCTGACGTTCTCTGGTGAGCAAAGGCCGGGAGAGCGGGCGGGATCAATGTTCAGCGGGCACACGTTTCACCAGATCGGCACCGATCAGGGACTTTTGCCGGCTCCGGTGGCGGTGAAGCTGCTGTCGATTGCGCCGGGAGAGCGCGCGGACCTGGTCGTGGATTTTGCGGGCAGCGCGGGAACGAACGTCATTCTGAAGAACGACAACATCAACGTCATGCAGTTTCGCGTAGCCGCAAAGGGCGGACGCGATGAGAGAGCGTTACCGGAGACGCTGCGACCGGTGGCGAGGATTCCTGAGAGCGCGGCAGTGAAGACGCGAGATTTGGCGCTGGTGGAGATTCAGGACCTGGTGCAGCATCCGGTGCACATGCTGTTGAACAACACGCATTGGAGTGCGCCGGTGACGGAGAATCCCGCGCTGGATTCGGTGGAGATATGGAACCTGATTAATACGACGGACGATGCGCATCCGATTCATCTGCATCTGGTCAAGTTTCAGATTCTGGACCGGCGCGCGTTTAGCATTGCCGATTACTGGATGAAGAAAGAGATCAAATATCGGGCGCCGGTGAGTCCTCCGGAGCCGGGCGAGATGGGATGGAAAGATACAGTGAGCGCGGCCCCGGGGATGGTGACGCGGATTATCGTGAAATTCGAGGGATTCAGGGGACGATATGTGTGGCATTGCCATCTGCTGGAGCACGAGGACAATGAGATGATGCGGCCGTTTGACGTGGTGTGAGCCGAGGCGGGCGTGCTGAGGAGGCTCAGTATGACAAGGCTTAATCTGAGAATGGCACATGCTATACTTTTGAAGCATCTTTTTTCGGTCAGATCAGTCTGTCAGATAAGCAGATAGCAGACGGAGGACGGTATCGACAAGCGTTTTATCCGCATGAATGAGCGCATCCGGGCACGCGAAGTTCGCGTGATCGGGGACGAAGGGGAGCAGATTGGTGTGATGGCTCCTTTTGAAGCGCTGAAACTGGCCCGCGAACGAAACCTGGATCTGGTGGAAATTTCCCCAACGGCGCAACCTCCGGTTTGCCGCATCATGGATTACGGGAAATTTCTGTACCAGAACGAAAAGCGCGAGCGCGAAGCCAAGAAGAAACAAAAGACGATTACGGTTAAGGAAGTGAAGTTTCGTATCAATGTGGACGACCACGATTACGAAACGAAAAAGAACCACGTGCTGCGTTTTCTAGACGAAGGAGACAAGGTAAAAGCGACCATCTTCTTCCGCGGACGGGAAATGACGCGGCAAAGCTTGGGGCGGCAGATTCTGGAACGCCTGATTGTGGACGTGGAGAATAAGGGGTTGGTGGAGTTTCGTCCGCGGCAGGAAGGCAATACCCTGCATTTGATTCTGGCTCCAAAGAAAGAAGGCGGAGCGAAGGAAAAGCCGGTGGTGAAAGCGGCACCCGCGCCGAAGCCTGCGCCGCCTCCTCCCGCGCAGGGCGGAGCGCAGACAGCGTAACAACGCAGGTGTCAGGTCTTAGGTCTCAGGAAAATCAGATGAGATCGCTGGTGATCGAGGACATTTGCGTTTGCGCGTTGCTGAAAGATTTACTGAGAATTGAAAACCGAGAACTGGGAACTGATTTTTATGCCTAAACTAAAAACACACAAAGGCGCTGCCAAGCGCTTCAAGAAAACGGGAACGGGAAAGATCGTGCGTCACAAGGCGGGATTGCGTCATATCCTGTCATCCAAGGCGAAGAAGCGTAAGAAACAACTGGGCCAACCAACTTTGGTGAGCGACGGCGATTACAAAAAAGCGGCACGGATGATCCCGTACATGTAATGGGAGCGGCGGGCGCTCGCGCCCGTCTTAACGAGTACGTAACAAAGCACGTAACAACAAGTCTGCGGATCGGGAACGAACCGCAGCGGCGCGTGAAGAGGTCAGGCTTTAGAAATCCCGCTTCGCTAGTGGGAGCGTGGTAGAAGCCTCCTTACCTCCAGCCGCCGAAATGAAGACGAAATAAAAAGGAGAACAGCAATGCCTCGTGTAAAACGCGGAACCAAACGCCGCGCCAAGCGCAAAAAGATTCTTGAACGCGCCAGTGGATATTTCCTAACTAAATCCAAACTCTACCGCTCGGCGAAAGAAGCCGTCGATCGCGCGCTGAAGTTTGCTTACTCCGGCCGCAAGCAGAAGAAGCGCCAATACCGCTCGATCTGGATTGTGCGCATCGGAGCCGCCGCGCGCTTGAACGGGCTGAACTACAACCAGTTCATCAGCGGACTGAAGAAGGCGGGCGTGGAGCTCGATCGAAAAATTCTCGCGGATCTGGCGGTGAATGACGCCGCGGGATTTGCTTCTCTGGCGGAGCAGGCCAAGAAGGCGCACGCAGCTGCAGCTTAATTGTCAGCATTCGGATTGTTAGTTTCTTAGTTCAAGAGATTTGTCATCCCGAGCGGCTTGTGTGAGGGATCGGCAGTTTTTCGCGGCCTCGGGAAACTGCAGATCCCTCGCTGCGCTCGGGGTGACAATCTTCTAAAGAATTTCCGGGAATTATGCCCTACACCGTTCCCAAACTCACTGACTTTTCGGCTTCGGCGCTTGATAGCGCCGTACGCGAACTTTTGTCTGCGCTCGAGCAAGAGTCCGCAGCGGTCACGTCTGAGAACGACTGGAAGGGATTCCGCGATCGCTGGATGGCGCGCAAGAACGGGGTGCTCACGCAGCTCAATGATCTGTGGTTGAAGGCCGCTCCGAAGGATGCGAAGCGCGAGGTGGGGCAGCGGGTCAATGAGATAAAGGCTCGCGTCGAGCAGGGAGTAGAAGCGGCGCTGGCTCGGATGCAGAGCGGAGCAGCTTCGGGAAAATTGGCGGCGGAGCGGATCGACATCACTCTGCCGGGGATTCGACGGACGATTGGAGCGGAGCATCCGGTCGTTAAGACGATGAACGAGATGATTGGGGTGTTCCGCAATCTGGGATATTCGGTCGAAGAGGGTCCGGAGATTGAGACGGATTTTTATAATTTCGAGGCGCTGAATTTTCCGCCGAACCATCCGGCGCGCGACACGCAGGACACTTTGTTTATTGCCGGACAGGAATCGAAGCCGCTGCGCGATCGGCTGCTGCTGCGCACGCACACTTCGCCGGTGCAGATTCACACCATGCAGAAGATGAAGCCACCGGTGCGGGTGGTGTGTCCGGGAAAAGTGCATCGCAATGATGCGCTCGATGCTACGCACTCTCCGATTTTTCATCAGCTCGAAGGGCTGGCGGTCGATACCAACATTACGTTCTGTGATCTGAAGGGGACGCTCGATCACGCGATGAAAGCGATGTTTGGATCGAGTGTGAAGACGCGGTTTTATCCGTCGTTTTTTCCGTTTACCGAGCCGAGCGCCGATGTGCAGATCAGCTGCATTTTTTGCGATGGCAAGGGCGTGAGAGACGGCGCTCCGTGCCGGAACTGCAAGGCCAGCGGGTGGATTGAGCTGCTGGGATGCGGCATGGTCGATCCGAATGTGTATGGGTTTGTAGATTATGATGCCAGCAAAGTTTCAGGATTTGCTTTCGGCATGGGCATCGAGCGGATCGCAATTCTGAAGTATGGCGTGGAAGATATTCAGCTGTTCTTTCAGGGCGATGTAAGGTTTTTGGAGCAGTTCGGGTGAGGCTGCTACGAGCTTCTGGCCACCGGCTTGTAACTCGTCGCGAACGTAAGTTCTCTCGATGAAAATTTCTCCTCATTGGCTGCGTGATTTCGTTGATCTGCCGGTCGATTACAAGCGACTGGCGGAAGAGTTGACGCTCGCGGGCGTGGCCGTCGAGGGGATTTCCGGGTCGGGCGAGAACACCGTTTTCGAGATGGAGATTACGACCAACCGTCCCGATGCCATGAATCATTATGGCGTGGCGCGTGAGGCTTCGGCCCTCTACGATCTGCCGCTAAAGCCAATCGACCCAAAGCTGCCGCCGTCACAAGGCAAGTCCGAAGTCACCATCGACATTCAGGAACCGGAATTGTGCGCCCGGTTTACAGGACGGGAGATTCGCGGGGCGACGATCAAGGCCTCGCCGGCGCATATTGCCTCGCGGCTGCAATTGATCGATCAGCGTCCGATCAGCAATGCGGTGGATGCCACGAATTATGTGCTGTGGGAAATGGGCAAGCCTACGCACGTTTTTGATCTCGATCTGCTGGAAGGGCGGCGGATCATTATTCGCAAAGCGCGGGCGGACGAGATTTTGAAGACGCTCGATGGCGTGGAGCGGAAACTTTCGGTGGATGATCTTGTCGTGGCTGACGGCGTGAAGCCGGTGGCGCTCGCGGGTGTGATGGGCGGCTTCGACACCATGATCACCGAGCGCACGAAAAATATTCTGATCGAGTCGGCGTGGTTCGATCCGGTGACGGTGCGGCGCATGTCGAAGCGGCATGGGTTGCACACGGATGCTTCGCACCGGTTTGAGCGTGGAGCGGATTTTGAATCGACGGTGGTTTCGGCGAACAGGGTTGCCGAGCTGATTCTGAATTCAGGCGGTGGAACGCTGGTCGGCGATGTGATCGATGTGGTGGCGCGACGACTGGATCAGGCTCCGGTGGAACTTGATGTGCGCGAAGTGCGGCGGATTCTGGGCGAGACGCTGAGTACGGTCGAGATCAGCCGCATTCTGACGCGGCTTGGGTTCACCATGATGCCGGGCGGCGAAGATGCTTATCTGGTTGCGATCCCAAGCTGGCGGCTGGATGTGGAGCGCGAGATCGACCTGATAGAAGAACTGGCGCGGCTGCACGGTTATGACAAGTTTGCCAGTACGCTTCCGGCATACGCGGGCGAGGTGCGCGAATTGCCGGATGCGCGCAAGGATGCGCGGATGCGTTCGACGCTGCTGGCGCTCGGTTACAACGAGGCGATTTCTCTGACCTTTATTTCGAAAGAAGATGCGCGGCGATTCTCGACAGCGCCGGAACTCGACCTGGCGAATCCGCTGAGCGATGAAGCGTCGGTGATGCGGACGACGCTGGTGCCGAGCATGTTGAACATGCTGGCTTACAACCTGAATCGCGGATCGGATCATGTCCGGCTGTTTGAGGCCGGGAATGTGTTTGAAGCGGGCGCTAGCGGAAAGCCGATCGAGATGAAACGGATTTCTCTTGGCGCTACCGGCAACGTGGATGCGGAAGTGGTGCGAGGGTTGGTTGCGGGAGCGGAGGCGCGTCCGCTAACGTTTTTTGATTTGAAGGGCGACGTCGAGAATTTGCTCGCTCCGTTCAGTCAGTGGACCCTTTATTACGATGCCCAGACGGCGGACTACTATCATCCGGGACGGTCGGCTCGGGCCTTGCTGGATGGCGCGGTGGTGGCGCAGTTTGGGCAGATTCATCCGGAGGTCGCGGCGGCGCAGAAGTTGAAACAGGATGTGTTTGTCGCTGAGATTTATCTGGACCGGCTTTACCAGCACGACCTGCACGCCGCGAGGTATGAAGCGCTGGCGCGCTTCCCTGCCGTGGAGCGCGATTTTTCTTTTGTGTTCGACGATGGCGTGGATTTTGCGAAGATCCACGAGAGTGTTTGCGGGTTGGGAATTGTCGAGCTCCGGAGTTTTGTTCCAGTGGAGATTTTTCGCGGAGAAAAAGTTGGCACGGGCAAGTATTCGATATTGATGCGGGCGAGATTCCAATCTCCCGAGCGCACGCTGCGGGACGATGAAGTAGCGCAGTGGGCCGCGCAGATTGCTAAGAAGCTGGAGGGGCTGGGCGGAGTGCAGAGGGCGTAACTCAATCGATCGTCCAACTCCTCACCTGTTGGCCAGAGTTCTAATCGTTCCCAATCCGAGCAGTCGTTCGTCGGCCGTGACCAGAGTCAGATCGAGGACTTCGGCGGTGGCAGCCAGTATGCGGTCGGCGGGGTCTTGATGCATGTTGAGTTGCCGCGCTACGAGTGCGATCTCGTGGGTGAATGGGGCTTCGCGAGTGCCGGCTGTAGCCTGCGTCAGCCATTCAGAAAGATCTTCTTTGATTCGAATTCTGCCCTTGTAATGTAACGTCAGCGCTTCCCATGTGCTCAGCGGAGAAAGCCACAGTTCGTTTTCCGTGTCATTGAGATAGTGCAACACCCGTTTGCCAATGCGTTTCGGGTCTCGAAATCGCCACAGCCAGATGTGTGTATCGAGCAGAAGTTTCAATCGTGCAGAACCTCCCACTCGTCTTCGTCGTTAGCAGGAGAAACGATGTCCCCCAGTATTTCGAAGGAGTCTTTCATCGACCCGAACCACTTTTCGCGGTCTATGACTGTGGTGGGCGGAACGATTTCGGCCACTGGCTTGCCGAATCGTGTGATGCGAATCGGCGTTTTGGTAGCGCGAACCTGCTCCAGCAGTGCAAGGCATTTCGCCTTGAACTCCGAGATGGCGATTTCGTGCATAGGCCTTCTTATAGTCCACTGATTATACCATGGTCAATATAATGGTCATCTCGAGAAGGGCAGAAAAAGGGCATCCCGATAACGGGATGCCCTTTGATTTTGCCTGTTCTTTCTTTGGGGTTATTGGCCGGGTGGTTTTTCCTGTTTCTTCTTTTCTTCTTCCTCCTGTTTTTTCTGCGCGGGCGTTTTTTGTGCTGGCGCAGGTTTGTTGGCGGCAGGCGGAGGCGTCCGGGGTTGCGGATGCTCAGCCGGTGGCACGGCAGGTTTCGCTGCTGGCTCAGTCCGGTTGGGCTCAGGGCGATTCGTTTCAGGACGATTCGGCTGAGTCGCGGGCGGGCGGTTTTGCTGCGCCGGCGGAGTGGGCCGATTCATCTGGTTGTTGTTGTTCTCCGGACGATTATTCTCGGGGCGATTCTCTTGCGCTGGTTTGTTTTGCGGAGGATTATTTTCCGGACGGGTGGTCGGCTGCGTCGGACGAACCGGAGCCGGTTGATTTGGCACCGGCCGGTTCTGAGCCGGCTGATTCGGTGCTGGCTGACTTGGCGCAGGCCGGTTCGAAGCGGGCTGATTCGGCCGATTCATCGGCTGGCTGGCGGGTTGATTCGTCGGCTGATTCGGACGGTTTGGCGGCTGGTTCGCGGGCTGTCCGGGGCGGGCGATAGCCGGGTTGGGATGTCCGGTGGTGGGAGTTGCCGGTTTGCCGGGAGGCGCTTGCTTCACCATGGGGCGCGACGCGGCTGCGGGACGCAGTGCTTGCAACTGGCTCCGCGGGACGGGTTGTCCGGGATTGGCGGCTAGGGCCTGTTGCTGTTTGGCGAAGGGCACGGGCGGCGGAGGCGGCGTTTTCTTGGCGACTACCTGCCGGCTCATAACGGCGGCGGGCGGCGCTTTGACGCGGCCTGCGGTTGCGGCCTTCGCTCCGAGCACGGCCTGGCGGGTGGGAACGACGGCAACCCGGGCGGCAACAGGAGCGCTGGCGAGTTGCTGGGCGTTCATCGTAACCGCGACCTTGGCGACGGGCTGCGCTCCGGCAAATGCGCCCTGGGGAACGACGGTCACGGCTCCCTGAACACTTCGATTGGCATAGGTTATGTTGGTGATGTTGGTGGTTTTATTGATGATGGTGGTGTTATAGACGTTTGTGATCACCGTGGTGTTGACGACGGTGTTGCTTACGTTGACTTGAGTCATGTATCCACGGCTGACCTGGTAGGGAGGAACGTAGACTTCGCGCGGTCCGAGCGGAAACCAGCCGACATTGCCGCCCCAGCCTCCGGGGCCTCCACCGATGAAGACAACGAGCGCGGGAGCGTAGACGGGGCGCACATTGACCGGGCCGGCAATCCATCCCCAGCGGCCGCCTACGAAGACCCAGCGTCCGTAGTGGAACGGCGCGTAACCCCAGGGCGAGTCATCGACCCAGGTGTATCCCCAAGGCGGAATCCAATCCCAATGGCCGGAGTGATACGGCGCCCAGCCGACGGCAACCTGGCTCGGATACCAGACATGGCCGTAGGTGCCATCGTCGCCCCACTGGCCATATTGATCGAGATCTTCGAAGCCAACGACGTCGCGCGAGAGATAGAGCGCGGAGCGCGACTGGTCGTAGCGAGCGTCGCGGCCATAGGCCCAGCTGTCGAAGGCGTCGGGATCGCCAAGGGTTTCAACGTCGGCGTAAAGAGAATCAGTGCCGCTGAAGGTGGCTTGTTGTCCGGCGTAGAGGTCGTAGGTTTGCCCGCTGCCAGTCGCCTGGCCATTGCCGTCGCGCAGGGAGACGATGGTGTATGTGCCGTCGGCGCTGGCATCGACGCGATAGCGTCCGGGCTGAGTGATCGTGAAGGCGAGGTTGGGCGTATCGATTTCGAAATCGTCGTTGGGATCGAGCTGGCGTACCCGAATGTTGATTGCTCCCGAAGAAAGCTGGATCTGGACGGTGTGATCATCGAGATTGAGGAACGAGATACCGGTGTTCTCGCCGAGGCGTATGACGGCGGAACCGAGTTGCAGTTCGGCGCGCGAGGCCACGTCAGACCAGAGTTGGTCGCCGGTGGTCATGGGGCGGTTAGGGACAGCTCCGACCCAATCAGTGGTACCTGCGGGCTGGAACGAAACCGAGCCGTCGAGGTAACCGAGACGAGCGACGCGGGTGGGAGGGTCGTCCTGGGGATTGTCCTGGGCGGCGCTTTGTATCGGAAGGAATATGGTTGCGAGGGCCAGAAACAGGGCGGCACTCGTCCAAGATAATTGCTTGAGTTTTGTTGTCATCGTTTGCGTCTCCGTCTTGTTATGGCGAAATTTTGTGGTCACGAACCTAAAACTACGAAAGTTTGTCAAGATTTGTAAACGCCATAGTTTGATGCCGGAAATTGTAATCGCGGCCAATGTCGTTGTCGTGAATGGCTGTCGGAAATCAAAGCGCGAGCGAGACGAAGGGCAAGAACGCTCGGCCAAAATGGTTTGCCAGGGTGAGCAAGTTAAGGATAGCAGATTCAATCGGCCAGCGGGATCTCGGGGCTTTACCCTACGGGCCGGGATAGCGGTTACGCGCACGCGACGTTGGCATCGCTGTGCTAGGCTGCTTTTTATGACTACGGTTTCGGCAGTTCCTAAACATTTTCTTTCCGACAAGGTGGAGCATTTTACCGAGTCGGTGATTCGCGATATGACGCGGCAGGCAATGCTGTATGACGCGGTGAATCTCGCGCAGGGGTTTCCGGATTTTTCAGCTCCGGCGGAGATCAAGCGGGCAGCGCAGGAAGCGATAGCGGCCGATGTGAATCAGTATGCGATCACCTGGGGCGCGAAGAGTCTGCGTAATGCGATCGCGCGGCAGATGCAGGAGCGGCAGGGGATCGAGGTCGATCCGGAGAAAGAGATTGTGGTGTGCTGCGGGTCGACGGAGGCGATGATCGCGACGCTGCTCGCGATTTGCAACAAGGGCGACGAGGTGGTCGTGTTCGAGCCGTTCTATGAGAACTATGGGCCGGACTCGATTCTGAGCGGCGCAAAACCGCGGTTTGTGAGTTTGCGGCCTCCGGCGGTTGGGGCCGGGGAGTGGACGTTCGATCCCCAGGAGTTGCGCGAGGCGTTTCAGCACCAGGCGGGCAGCCAGCACCAAACCAAGGCGATCATTGTGAATACGCCGAACAATCCGACGGGAAAAGTTTTTACGCTGAAGGAACTGGAGTTGATTCGCGACCTGTGCGTTGAGTACAACGTGCTGGCCATTACCGACGAGATTTATGAGCACATTTTGTATGACGGGTCAGAGCATATTTCTCTGGCGCGGCTGGAGGGGATGCGGGAGCGGACGATCACCATTAACGGGCTCTCGAAAAGCTACAGCGTGACGGGATGGCGCGTGGGGTGGGCGGTTGCGCCTGCGGCGATTACGAATGCGATTCGCAAGGTGCACGATTTCTTGACCGTGGGTGCGCCGGCTCCTTTGCAGGAAGCGGGAGCGACGGCGCTGAGTTTGCCTGCGAGTTACTATCGCGAACTGGCGCAACGATACAAGACGCGTCGTGATCATCTGATTCCAGCGCTGGAGAAGGCCGGGTTTAAGTGTTATCCGCCACGGGGCGCGTATTACGTGATGACGGACATTTCGGGATTCGGGTTTGCGAACGATGTGGAGTTCGCTTCTTATCTGGTGAAGGAGGTTGGGATCGCTTGCGTGCCGGGATCTAGTTTTTATAAGCATGCGAAAGACGGATCCCAACAGGTGAGGTTCGCGTTCTGCAAGAAGCCCGAGACGCTGGATGAGGCAGCGCGGCGACTGGAGAAGATGCGGGCGCGTCCGTAGAGGCGCGGCCCATCATTCGTGCACTGGTGACGGCAAAAGTAACGGCTCTTCCACAGGAAACTGCGCTATACTTCGCCTCAACGCGGAAATATTTCTGAAAGTGAGTTCCCATGTCTGTGAAACCCGTGGAAGAGGTATCTGCCGAGGTTCCGGCTGAAGATTTTCAGGCGCTGGAAGAGAAAGTCTATCGCACTATTGAGTTGTACAAGGCAGCGAGAGAAGCGCGGGCGACCGCCGAGCGCGACGTGAAGCGGCTGCGCGAGCAACTGGAAGAACGCGAAGAAGAAAATGAAACTATGCGCCGCGAATTGATACAGCTGCGCAAGGACCGGGAAAACATCCGCGGGCGAGTGGAAAAGATGCTGGGGCAGATGGACAGTCTGGCGCACGAACAGGCCAGCTGATCTGGGCGCAGCTTCTGGTTTGGATTTGTCGCGGTGAGAGAGTAGAGTCAAAATCAAGTTCAAGGCTGCGGGTATGGGGCCCGGGCCACACGATCACGATATGGCAACTGCCAGTAAACAGGCTCCGACGGACGCGACGAGTAACGGCAGCGGAAGCGTGCGCGTGGAAATTTTCGACCAGGTGTATAACCTGCGCGGGTCGGATGCGGAGTATATTCTGAAGCTCGCCGAATATGTGGATGGCAAGATGCGCGCGGTCTCGCAACAGACAGCGACGGTTGATTCGGTGAGGCTGGCGGTGCTGGCGGCGCTGAATATTGCGGATGAATATCATTTATTGAAGCGGCGAGTGGCTGTTCCTTCGACAGAAGCTCAGCAGCGTGCGAGCAAACTGGCCAGCGCGCTCGATGAAGTCTTGGACGAGGGCCAGCGCGCGGGATAATTCGCTGCGTGCTCTATCGCGGCGCTGAAGCGCTACGCCATCCGAAGCAGGCGACCTGAAGTGCGCCACCCAAAATCAAAAACATCGGGCGAGAGAACTCCTGCTTCGTCGCGTCCACTTTGTAAAAGTTGCGATTTTTCCGTTTGCGACCTGTAGCAAACTTTCGGCCATCTATTTTGCATTTTCCACTTGCGAATCTGTTCGAGGTTTCCTAGCATCGAAAGCTGAAAGTCGACCTGCGGGGTTGGTGATGGTGGTAACCGATTTTTGAACCAATGCCGAATGAACGGGGACTCGACTCGCAAAAAGATCCGGTGTGCTACGTTCCGTCATGCGGAAAAGCCTAAAGGGTCGCGGCGGGTTCCCACCGTCTGAGACGGGTTCATTCTCGGCCCACCACACGGCGCAGCGGGTCGGCTTCTTTATTTCAGGTGCAAGGTCTTAGGTGTCAGATCTCAGGAAAATCAAAATCGCACGTTAAGAAATCAGCACCACCGCGGAATGCCAGTTGTGCTTTCCCAAGGCCTGAGACCTGCTTTCCTGACACCTCAGATCTGCCTTCCTGCTAGACTCTTCTAGAACTCCTACTCCATTTGGAGCATCTAAACTAACGTGTTTCCTAGACTTTTTCATATTGGCAGCTTCTATCTGCCGACCTATGGGTTCCTGGTAGCTTCGGGCGTACTGATCGGGTTGTGGATCAGTGTGCGCAACTCGGAGAAGCAAGGAATCAATGGCGACGATGCATGGAACCTTGGCATTCTCGTCGTCCTGGCGGGAATCATAGGCGCGAAAATTCTATACATCATTAATGACTGGAGCAGTTACGCCGGCAACTGGCGCGAGATTTTCAGTCTGAACACGCTGCAGGCGGGCGGAGTATTTTCCGGCGGGCTGATTGCGGCGCTGCTGGCTGCGGCGTGGTACATGCGGCGGCATCACATGCCGGTGTTGCGAACGACCGATGGCTTCGCTCCGGGATTGGCATTTGGACACGTGCTGGGGCGCTTCGGTTGTTTCGCGGCCGGATGCTGTTACGGCAAGCCGACCAGTCATTTTTGGGGCGTCGTGTTCACGAATCGGCTGGCGAATAGCGTGAGCGGAACTCCGCTAGGCGTGAGGATTGAGCCAACCCAGTTGATCGAGGCGTTTGCCGAATTCTGCAATTTTCTGCTGCTGACCTGGCTGCTCGGACGCAAAAAGTTCGATGGGCAGGTGTGGGCGACGTTCATGATTCTGTACGGAATCGAACGCTACTTCATCGAATTCCTGCGCGACGATCCCGGCCGCGGCGAAGTGTTCGGCGGGATTATGACGGGGACGCAGCTGATTTCGATTTGCCTGGTGCTCAGCGGCGGATTGATTTGGTGGTTCAGAAGTGGCACACAGGCAGCGGCGCTCAGCACTCAGAAGTCGGGATCGGCGGCTTAAAGTGTGTGAGTGCTGAATGCCTGACTTCCCTCTTACGCTGACGACTCCTCCCCACGCTGCGGGACAGCGACTGGATCAATACCTCGCTACCCATCTTTCTGAAGTCAACCAGTCGGAAGTCAGCCGGGCGCGCGTCCAACAGCTCATCGCCAAGGGAGAGGTGCTGGTAAACGACGCAGCGGCCAAGGCATCGCTTCGGTTGCGCGGCGACGAGCAGATCACGGTCGCGGGACCACCGGTGGCTGCTCCGCTGCGGGCTATAGCCGAAGACATAACCCTCGACATCGTCTATGAAGACGACGACCTGGCGATCGTCAACAAGCCCGCGGGCATGATGGTGCATGCGGGAGCGGGAGCGACCGACGATGCGCGCAATCGCGGGACCCTGGTGAATGCGCTGTTGCATCATTTTGCAAAGTTGTCGGGGGTAGGTGGCGAGCTGCGTCCGGGAATCGTCCATCGCCTTGATCGCGCGACCAGCGGGCTGATGGTGGTGGCGAAAAATGATGACGCGCACCGGAAACTCGCCAAGCAGTTCAGCGGGCGCGAAGTGCACAAGACTTATCTTGCGCTGATCCACGGCTGGCCGAAGCAGGATCGCGGCACGATTCAAAGCGCGATCAGCCGCCATTCGCAGCGGCGCACGCGGATGACGACCAAGGGATTCGGCGGGCGCGAGGCGATGACGCATTACGCAGTGCAACGAAAAATTGATTCTCCTTACGGCAAGTTCGCGCTGGTTGAGGTCAAGATCGAAACGGGACGCACGCATCAGATTCGGGTGCACATGTCCTCCCTCGGGCATCCGGTGGTGGGCGACGCGCTGTATGGCGCGCCGGGCGAGTTGCGGTCGCAGTCGAACCAGCGGCGGTCAGCGGGCATGCCGGCGACGCTTGGGCTGGAGCGAAATTTTCTGCATTCGGCCGCGTTGGAGTTGAGCCATCCGCGCACGGGGGATTTGTTGAAGTTCTCGCGGGCGTTACCTACGGAACTGGTGGAGTTGCTCACGCTGCTGGAGAATGCTCGTGAGGAAGGGACGCGGCAGAGTTCTAATGGAGCGCGCGTTATAATTGGGGAAAATCAACTCTGATGAGATTGCGCATTTTTCTGTTCCTGTTTGTTTTGGCTCTGACGGCTGGCTTGCTTGCGGGCCAGACGTCACCGCCTGCTTCCGCGCCAGCGACTCCTGCTGGAACGCCTGCCTCGAAGGCTCCAGCAGCGGCAGGACAGAGCCCGGCTGCGGCGGGAGCTTCGGGGCAATCTGACTCAGACGAAGCCGTCACCCTGAGAAAAACGGTCACCGAAGTCAGCGTGGTGTTTACCGTTACCGACCGACATGGCCGCTATATCAAAGACCTGCAGAAGGACGACTTCAAAGTCGTCGATGATCAGCAGCCTGTAGACGTGCGCAGTTTCAGGAACGAAACCGATTTGCCGTTGCAGGTGGGACTGTTAGTGGATGCGAGCAACTCGGTGCGCGACCGCTTCAAGTTCGAGCAAGATGCGGCAATTGAGTTTTTGAACTCGATCATCCGGCCGCGTTACGACGAGGCGTTCATTGTTGGCTTCGACGCGACTCCGGAAGTGACGCAGGATTTCACCGACAGTACCGAGAAGCTCTCGAATGGCGTGCGCATGTTGCGCGCGGGCGGCGGCACGGCGATGTATGACGCGCTCTATTTTGCCTGCCGCGACAAACTGATGAAGCAGGAGCAGACCGGACCAGTAAGGCGCGCCATTATTCTGCTGAGCGACGGCGAAGACAATTCCAGCCACGTATCGCGTGACGAAGCGATCGATATGGCGGCACGCGCGGACACCATTGTCTACACCATCAGCACGAACATCAGCGGCATGAAGGGCGTAGGCGACAAGGTGCTGCAGCACATCGCGGATTCGACTGGCGGACGCGCGTTCTTTCCCTTCCAGATGCGCGAGGTGTCGGATGCGTTTGTTTCGATTCAAGAGGAATTGCGCAGCCAGTACGCGGTAGCATACAAGCCGGCAAACTTTAACGCGGATGGGCGCTATCGCACCATCGCCATCATGGCGCAGCAAAGAGGGTTGAAGGTGCGGACGCGCAAGGGGTACTACGCACCGAAGCAGTAACGGTTCTCAGCCCCCTGTTGTCCCTAACGACCTTTATGCCTGGATATTCCGGAACTCCTCTGGGTAAAAAGCTTGGAATTAAGGACGGATTTCGCGCCTCGCTGTTGCATGTGCCGGACGATGTTCGGAGCGAACTTCGGGGCGAGTTCGCGAAATGCCAGATACATACCCTCAAAACCCCCGGCCTCGATTTTATTTTCCTGTTTGCAAAGTCGCGCGCCGGGATGGAACTGGAGCTCGCGGCATCGGCTAAGGCGCTCGCCCCCGCGGGAATGTTGTGGATTTGCTGGCCGAAGAAAAGCTCGGGTGTTCCGACCGACATCACGGAAAACATCGTGCGGCAGAGCGGACTGGATGCCGGCCTGGTCGACATCAAGGTATGCGCCGTCACCGAGGTGTGGTCGGGATTGAAATTTGTGATTCCGGTCAAGGACCGTCCCAAAGCACGAAAAGTCTAGGTCGTGGCGGCGGCTCTTCCGCGGCGCGCAGCGAGTCCTTCGCTGCGCCAAGAAACTTGCTCGACAGGCAGTAATCTCCGCATAGTAACCATCCTAAGAAACTAATGGGACAACGTAACCCGCAACTTGCCTGCAAGTGGCGGGTTTTCATGCAGAGCGCAGCATTGACGTTCGTAACTTGTGAGTATGAGGCGGCCGGGTTTTGATTGAGTCGGTTGTCTAATTTTTCATAGCGGAGAGAATGCTATGCGAAGCGGAACCTGGCTGGCAGGGTTGGGCATGGGGGGAATCATGCTTTGCTGGGCGGCTTATGGGCAGACATCGAGCACGACCCCGCAGGGGATCCCGCGGGCGGAACGGGAACTGTTCGCAGCGGTGAATCAGGCGCGGCGCGCGCAAGGCATGTCTGCGCTGCGATGGGATGAGTCGCTGGCAGCGGCGGCGCGACGCCATGCGGAGGTAATGCTGGAACGCCGATCTGCAGGGCATGTGTTTGCCGGCGAGCCGAGTCTTTCGATGCGGGCGAAGCAAGCGGGTGTCCATTTTGGCTGGCTGTCGGAAAATGTGATGCAGGGGCAGTCGCTGGAATTTATTCACGAGCAATTCATGAAGTCGGCTCTGCATCGCGCGAACATTCTGGATCGGGACATGGATTCAATCGGTGTCGGAGTGATGGAGCAGGGCGGAGAGTTGTTTGTTGTTGAAGATTTTGCGCAGGAGAGATAGGCAGGTCTCGGGCATTACGATCGGTCGCGGTGCGGGATTAGATATTGGAAATCCCGCCGTTTATGTCTACTGGTCCTGCCTGGGGATGGCGTAGTAGCCGCTTCGGGCCTGGATTTTGTAGTCTCCCTGCTTAGGCTTGATCTCGACTTTGCGGAAACCGCCGTCGCGGTTGGTGTTGGTGGGCGTGTAGCCGATGTTGTACTGGCTGCGGAGTTCGTCAGCGATCTGATCGAAGGCCTGGCGAAGTTTCTCGATCTTGTTGCCGACTTCGATCGTGCGGCCGCCGGTTTCCTGGGTGAGCTTTTTCATTTCAGAATCGCCATTATAGAAGCCTCCGCCCATGCCGTAGAAACCGCGGTCGGCGATAAGCAGCACGTAGCAGATGACGTCGGCCTTCTGGGCGGCTTCGATGGCATCTTTGATCTTGAGACGGCTGCCTTCGTCCTGTCCGTCGGTGAGCAGGACAACAGCTTTACGGCCGACTTCGTGGCCGAGTTCGTCGTGCGAGGCCAGGTAAACAGCGTCGTAGAGCGCGGTACCGCGGGGGCCGGTAGAAGAACAAGGAATCGGGCCTTGCGGGCCGACCGGGCCTCCGGCGCAGCTCACTCCGCCCGTGTTGATTTTGGCTTGGTCAAGGGCGTGGCGCAGGCGGGGGACGGAGTTAGTGAAATCCTGCAGAAGGGTGACATCGACGTCGAAGCTGATGACGAATGCCTCGTCCTTGGGGCGCAGAATGTTCTCGAGAAACGAGCCGCCCACTTCTTTTTCCATGTCGAGAACACGCATCTGGCTGCCGCTGGAATCGATCATGATGCCGAGGGTAAGGGGAAGGTCAGTCTCCGATTTGAAATATTTAATGGTCTGGGGCTGGCCGTCTTCCAAGAGATCAAAGTTCTCTTTGGTAAGGTGCGGGATGAGCGCTCCGTGTTTATCTTTGACATTGAAAAAGAGCTGCACGACCTCGACGTTGACTTTGACGGTTGCGGTGGACTGGTCCGTCGATTGATCGGGCGGCTGGTTAGAAGGGGTGTGAGGAGCGGAATCGGTATTCGAGGTGGGCCCCGTCGAAGTCTTGGCCGGGGCAGCGTCCTGGGAGGACGCGGGCGGCAATAGGAGAGCAAAGATAGCGAGTGCGAAGAAGGCTACCGGCAGTAAAGATTTGTGATGAGGGGCGGGCATTAGAGTTTTTATCCTGATACTTTGCTAGTCTATACCTGTGATGAGGGTTAGATGCACCGAAGAGCAGAGACCGGCATCTGAATAAAGTGAAAAACGAGCAGGGATGCGGGCAGGAGCAGGTAGCAACAGGAGAGCACGAAGCAAAAGAGAGCGGGAAGAAAGAAGCAAGAGGATTTCGGGGATGGCCACGAAGAGCAGGGCGGGACTGAAGCTGGGACTGTCGTTTTTCGCTGTGGCGCTGCTGGTGGGGGCTCTAATGGACGTGCTGGCGGCCCAACAGCCGCCGAACGATATCCCAGACGCGCCATCGGCGACGCGTCCAATACCTCCGCCAGAGCCACCCAGTCCACGGGCCGAGGCGCAGGATGACAAGCCAGATGCTGCGCCGGCGGATGCGCCCAACGCGGCAACAAACCCGCTGTCGGGTATGCCCCGGAGCGCCCCGAGTTCGGCAAATACTCCTCCGCCGATGCCGCCAATCAAGACCGTTCCCGCGGGTAGCGTACCCAAAGACCAGGACACGGGCGTAGACGTCGGCTACACCATCTCGCATGTCGTCAACCTGGTGATGGTTCCGGTTACGGTGAAAGACAGCGATGGACACCTGGTCGGCGGTTTGCGCTCCACGGATTTTTCGGTTCTGGAGAACGGGGTGAAGCAGAAGCTGACGTTCTTTACCAGCGATCCGTTTGCCTTGTCGGCGGCAGTGGTGATCGATACCGGCATGCCGGACGTCGGCCTCAAGAAGGTGCAGGACACGCTTTCCGCGTTGCAGGGAGCGTTCAGCCAGTTCGACGAGGTTGGAGTCTACACCTACAGCAGCACGGTCAGCCGCGTTTCAGACTTTAACGATGTGGGCAAGGAACTGACGGCGGTGCTGAACGAAATCAAGAGCTACAGCGGCGCCAATAACGGACCGCCGGTGACGAGCGGGCCGCTTGGGCCGCAAGGACCAGTCATCAACGGACGTCCGATTGACTTTCCCGTAGACCCGGTTTCAACTCCGCCTAAGATCGCCCACGTCTTGAATGACGCGATTCTGATGGCAGCACGGGATCTCTCGAAGCGTGATCGAACCCATCGGAAAATCATCTTTGTGATCAGTGACGGACGCGAGCAGGGCTCGTCGGCCAGCTACAAAGACACTCTGAAGGTGCTGCTGACGCAGAACATAACCCTCTACGCGGTAGGAGTAGAAGGAGCGGCGATCCCGATCTATGACCGGCTGCAGCGAATCCACCTGCCGAAGACCAATGGGATCATGGGATACAGCGACATTCTGCCCAAATATGTGAACGCCACCGGCGGAGGCACGCAATACAGCGAGTTGACCAAAGCCGACATCGAGCGAGCCTACACCGCTGCCATGGGAGACGCGCGTTACCAGTACACGCTGGGCTATTCGCCGAAGTCGAACATCGGAGGTTATCGCGACATCGATGTGCAGGTGCTGCATCATCCGAACATCAAGGTGTATGCGAAAGCGGGGTATTATCCGCTGCCGGCACCGAGGTAGGACCACGTCGGGCCTCCAGCAGTTTCAGGCTTGATTAGGGCAGCTGATGCTGCGGCCAGAGCCCCACAACTCGCTCTAGTAACGTGGGTAACCTGCACCATAGCCTTCCGGTGTGATATAAAAACCAGCAGCAACCGATACTGCTGTTAAGTGGATTTTAGTCCAGGTGGATTTGTATGGGGCCCGCGCCTTGAGGGAGTATTGCGCGAGGGCCTTTTTCGTCGAGATTCTGAGGAAACCTTTTGAGTTTCATCAACTTCGCAGCACGTGAGATCAACTGCAAGATCGTCTATTACGGCGCCGGGTTGGGCGGCAAGACGACGAATTTACAGTTCATCTTCCAGAAAACAGCAGAACAGCAGAAGGGCAAGATGATCTCGCTCGCCACCGAGACCGATCGCACCCTGTTCTTCGACTTTTTGCCCCTCGATCTGGGTTCGGTGCGTGGCTTCAAGACGCGGATTCACCTATATACGGTGCCAGGACAGGTGTTTTACGACGCCAGCCGCAAACTGATTCTGCGCGGCGTGGATGGCGTGGTTTTCGTGGCCGATTCGCAGCAGGAGCGCATGGACGCCAACGTGGAAGCGCTCGACAACCTGATGGACAACCTGAAAGAACATGGCTACGACTTCAACAAGATTCCCTATGTGCTGCAGCTGAATAAACGCGACCTGCCGAACGTGATGCCGGTGGACGCGCTCTCCAAGGAATTGCGCAAGAAGAACGAACCCATAGTTGAAGCCGTCGCCTTCCAGGGCGTGGGCGTGTTCGAAACCCTCAAGGAAATCGCCAGGCAAGTTCTTACGGAGTTGAAGCAGGGCGGGTAGGGCAAGTTCTCAGCGTTCAGTTACTAGTTGTCAGTGAAAAGACCAAACGAACTTTCCCGCAGAAACAGGGCCGCGTCTAAGTGGCGGCAGCCAACGTCTCGGACAACTCTTCCCATTCCTTCATCAGCCCCCGTAGATCACTCTTGCGTGTGGCCAGCTCCTGCGTCTGCCGCTGCGTTTCCTCCGCGCTGACAAAACTCTGGAGTCCAGTTTCACATACGGCAATGGCGGCTTCCGCGCGGGCGATCTCTTCTTCGATTTCGTGGAGACGGTCTTGCATCTGCTGGCGCTTGATCGGGTTCAGTCGCTTGGCCTTGGACTCCGCAGCGACATTCCTCGTGGCATGGTCCCCATTTTGCGGAACTGCCGGGGACGCCGCAATCATGTTTCCGTGTTGCGCAGAGGGTTGAGAATTATTGGTTGGTAACTGAGCGGTTATTGGCATCTGGGTATCGGCAATCGGATGCTGCTTCCGCCAGAGATAGTCTTCGTAGTTTCCCGGATAGATTTCTACCTTCCCGTCTCCGATTTCAAAGACTCGCGTAGCGAGCTTGTCGATGAAATAGCGGTCGTGCGAAACAAACACCACCGTGGCGGTGTATTTCATCAGGGCTTCGAGCAGGACGTCTTTGGCGCGCAGGTCAAGATGGTTGGTGGGCTCATCGAGCAGCAGAAAGTTGGCTGGATGCAGCAGCATTTTGAGAAGAGCGTAGCGATTGCGCTCGCCGCCGGAGAGTACTCCGATGCGCTTGAAAACGTCGTCTCCCGAAAAAAGAAAGCAACCGAGCAGACTGCGCAACTGTGTCTGCGTGGACGCGGCTGAAAGTTCGCCGAGGTCGTCGAGAATGCGCGCTTCGGGATCGAGTTCCTTGTATTGATCTTGCGCGAAGTAGTCGGGATGGACTTCGTGTCCGAGTTTGTATTCACCCGCTGTCAACTTTTCCTGCTGCGCCAGCAGTTTGATCAGGGTCGACTTCCCTGCTCCGTTGACGCCCACCAGAGCGATTCGTTCGCCGCGTTCGATCATGAAATTTACATTGGCGAAGACTTTGTGTTCATTGACGCCACGTTCGCCGTAGCTCTTCGCGATGTTTGAGAATTCGGCAACGATGCGTCCGCTCGGCTTCGGCTGGGGAAAAGAAAAATGCACGGTCTTCTCTTCTTCCGGAATTTCGATCCGCTCCATTTTTTCCAGCTCTTTGATACGGCTCTGCACTTGCTTGGCCTTGGTGGCCGTATAGCGAAAACGGTTGATGAAAACTTCGAGTTGCTCGATGCGGTCGTGCTGAGTCTTGTAAGCCGACTCTAGTTGCTCCTTACGCGCGGTTTTGCCGGCGAGGTATTGGTCGTAGTTGCCGGCATAGAAATGCATCTTCTTGTTCCAGATCTCCACAATACGATCGACGGTAATATCGAGAAAGTAACGATCATGCGAAATGAGTACATAGGCGTAGGGATAGCTGGTCAGATACTCCTCCAGCCAGTTGCGGGCTTCGAGATCGAGATGGTTAGTTGGCTCGTCGAGCAACAGCAGGTTTGGCTTTTGCAGCAGAAGTTTGGCGAGCGCGATGCGCATCTGCCATCCTCCGGAAAATTCCTCCGTCTGCCGCTTCCAGTCGTCGCGACTGAAACCGAGGCCGGTGAGTACCTGGCCGACCTGGGCTTCGAGGGTATAGCCATCGCGGGCTACGAATTCGTGTTCAAGCTTCTGGTAGCGATCGGCGACGTTCGCATACTCCTGACTCTCGTGATCGAGTTCCGACATGCTGCGGGTGAGCGACTCCATTTCTTTTTCCATGGAATGAAGTTCGTCAAACACCGCCAGGCACTCGGCAAAGATGGTGCGGCCGGTCATGGTAAGGCCGTCCTGGGGAAGGTATCCGCTGGAAATGCCTTTGGCGCGCGAGATCGAGCCGTAGTCGAGCGATTCGCTGCCGGCCAGAATTTTCATCACCGTCGACTTGCCGGTGCCGTTCGCTCCGACCAGACCGATGCGCGATTCTGGCGTGATCAGCCAGTCAGCGTCTTCGAACAGGAGTTTGTGGCCATAACGCTTGCCGGCGCCGGAAAGTTGGATCATGGGAGTAATTATCTAAACACAAACGTGAGAATCGCGCAGTCAGGACGCACTATAATTCTCCGGATGAAAACCTCCGCGTGGGTGATGACGGCCCTACTGTTATGCGCATCCGCAGTGGCGCAGGAGGACACCGCGGCACCTGTTGATCTAGCAAACGAGCCACACCACAAAATGCTGTTTGAAAATCCACAGGTCAGAGTTTTCCGTCTGCAACTTCAACCAGGCGAAGCAACCCTACCTCATCGCCACAAGAGCTTGTATGCCTACTTAAGTCTGCGCCCGGTTACGATTGCAAACGAGGTCCGAGGCCGACCGCCGGTGGTGGTCAGCCTTGAGGGTAGCGAAGTACACACTTCAAAGGGCGGCTTCACGCTAGTGGAGAGGAACAAGTCCTCTGAACCTGCGGATTTGCTCGTCATTGAGGCGGCGCTACAGTCCGGGGGCAAAGGTTTTGCTAAGCCTATCGGTGGATTCGGGTTTCACAATGCGGCATTCGGCACACTATTTGAGTTTCCCGTGATGCGCGGATATATGATGACCATCGCGGCTGGTGGCCATACGGAGAAACACGACGAGAATTACGATAGGCTGTTAATCGCGCTGTCCGATTTGAAGTTGAGCGAAGATGTTGCGGGGCAGCCCTCTTCCGAACTCCAAATGAGGGCTTGGGACATAAAGTGGTTCCCCCGTGGCACAAGCCATGCGACGACGAACACTGGAACGTCGCCAGCCATATTCATCACGTTTGAGTTTGAATAGGATGAGGCGCTAGCGAGCGGTTGTGGCCAGCCGCGCTGCCCCAAGGTGCTCCAGCGCGCGGTCGATCACAGCCTGGAGTTCATGGGCGTATTTCACTTCGCGGCCTTTGGCCAAGATTATGCGGGCCCGGTCCGCGTCGAACCAGGTGGGATTGCGATAATCTTCGTCGGGGGTGCGAGTCTGGCGGACTTCCATGAGGAAGGCTTTGACTACGTATTCCTGCACGCCGCCGGGCTGCCAGAAGACTCCCTTGGAGTGCACGTAGATATGGAAATGGCGGGGCTCGATGATGCCGATGGCGCCCGCTTCTTCTTTGGCTTCCCGCTCGGCGGCCTGGCTATGCGACAGGCGAGGTTCGGGGGCTCCCTTGGGAAAAGTCCACTTATTGCCGCCATTCGTATGCACCAGCAGAAACTCGACGTGCGAATCAACCCGCCGGTAGCAGACGGCAGCCACCTGCAATGGCAAGGCGAAGCGCGAGCTGCGAGGCACGCTCATACAGGCAGTTTACTGCAAAGATATTTCAGGAATGTTAAATGCAGCGCAAATGGTGCATACCTTTAGTACCCATCGCTTAAGTACCCTGGCAGCACGGCTTTGGCATGCGTCGTTTGAAGGTTAATTGTGGGCAGCGGGGATATTGCCGCTCGACGACTTCTTGGCCTCAGCGATCATGGTATCCGTTTCCTTTTGGAGCCGGGTTTGGACAGTATCCATGTACTTGGTCATGATCGGCATCGTATCTTGCATCGCCTCTGCCATTATTGCGGGCATCTCCTGCAATAGCTTGGCACCAGTAGGGGATGAATAAAACGCCACAAGGTTGTCGATGTCACCTTTGGTGAAGTGCTTTTGGTATGCCGGGATCATGGCCTGCATCATTTCATCCATTGGCATGTTGCTGAACATGTCATCCATCATCGCGTTCATCTTTGCTTCGTACCCGGCAGGCAGTTCGTCCTGGTGCTTCATGTACTGCTCATGCGTCATCTGCTGAATGCCCTGCGCCATCGAGGCCATCAACTTCTTCATCAAGTCGTGAGACCTTACGAGTTGAAAATATCTTTGAACGTCTTCCTTCGTGGCGGGAGAATCGTCGGTGCTGGTCTGGGCCATTGACGGCCAGACGAAAAGGAAAGTAAGCGCGATGGCGAAGATTAGGCGTTTCATGACGAACCCTCCAAATGTCCGGACAGTATAGCTCCGCTGCAACGAGCAATCCAGCGGAGATTTGACTTACTCAGAACCGCTCCCAAAGCTCAAGCGGAGAGTATCTTGCAGTTTTGCTCGCAGCGCGGTCGATGATTCCTTTAGCGTGAAAGTTAGAGCGTCAAAGAAATCCGGGAATTCTTTTTCGACCAATCGAGCACGCGCCGGTTTTCCTGTTTCCGATGTCCCCCGCGTTTCCGTTCGGCCCGACGTCGCCGTTCATGCGGCATTTGCAGAAGGAGCGAGACGCGGCAAAGCGCGTCTCTTGGGATGAGGAATCAATCGTCGTCGGAAAGAAGCCTGACTCAGGCAGCCATTCGCATGGGGTTGCCTTCAACGTGAAAGGCGCGCTTGATCGGAGGCGTGGCCAGATAAAGAATGCAGGCCGCGTTGATCGCTCCGAAAACCAGGGAAAACATGTTCAAGTGCATGACGCCGGGGAGCAAGAGCACCAGCCCGACAGCCGAGAAAAGGAGCGTGAGCAGGCGTCCCCAGTTCTGCATTTGCAGCACGCCGTAGCCCGCGATCATGTGGATGACCGCAAACCCAATCACGATAAGACCAGCTACATGGCCGAGGCCGTGCACGGAGCGTTCAAGAGCTCCGCCTTCTGCGGCCATTGCGGTCAGTTTCGAGAGCAATCCGGCGAACACAAGAATGGAAAGGCCGAACAGCAGTCCGATCACTCCGCGCAGAATCTGATAGAGACCTACCAACGTGACACCAAGTGGGCGCATACGTCCTCCTGCGATGGGGAGAAATATAGCACACGAATCATGTCTCGAGGGCTGGTTCGCAGGCGTGGGGAAAATCTCCCTGATGGCGAAGTACGGTGGCGAAGCGAGAGTTTCCCTGCGACCTAAGACCTGGGACCTTCATTATTCGTAGCGCAGGGCTTCAATTGGGTCGAGTCTCGAAGCTTTGATGGCAGGGAGCATTCCGCTGATGATGCCGACGAATCCAAGGATCACGGTGGAGGCGATGAGGGTCGTGGAATCGATGGCGAGGTGAATATCGCCATCGGTACCGTTTTCGGCGAAGGCGCTCCAGAGAGTGAGCGATCCCACCGACCAGGAAACAAGGTACGCGATGGCGATGCCGGCGAGCCCTCCGATAAGAGTGATGGCCAGAGCTTCGGAAAGAAATTGGACGAGAATGTGCCAGCCGCGCGCGCCAAGGGCTTTTTCGACGCCGATTTCGCGAGTACGCTGGGTGACGGAAACGAGCATGATATTCATTAAGCCGACGCCGCCGATGCCAAGCGTAAGCAGTCCGATGAAACCGAGCAGGATCTTGATCCCGGTGGTGATCACCCGCAGATCGAGCAGATCGGCGAAGACGTCGAAGATGAAGATGGCGCGCTTGTCTTTGGGATCGAACTCATGATGAAAAGCCATGGAGCGGCGCGCGGCATCGGCAACCTTTTCATGGTCGCCTTCATATTCCATGGCGATGGCATTGAGATAGTAAGTATTGGTCAGGTCGCTCATGGCGCTGAACGGAATGTAGACTTTGCCGTTCATGTTGTCATCGCCATTCTGAATTACGTGTTTGAGAATGCCGATAACCTCGTAGGAAATTCCATCGAGGCGCACTTTTTCGCCAAGAGCGTTTTGTCCGGAGAAAAGTTTTTTCTTGACGTCGGCGCCAAGAATGGCGACGCGGCTGTGCGTGTTCTCGTCAAGATCGGTGAAGAAAGAGCCGCCTTCGACGTCGATGCGGCGCATGTGCTGATAGTAGGGATAAACTCCGCTGACGCTGTAACTGCCGCTTCGCGTGCCATAAGCAACCGTGCTTTGTTTGGAGCTTTCCGGCGAAATGCGTTTTAGCAACGGCACTTCCGCCTGTAGATAGTCTAGATCGTTGACCGTGAGCTTGATCTCGCTGCCCGCTTTGGTTCCACCGGCTTGAAGCGAGGTGCGTCCGGGAAAAACGAACACCAGATTTGTGCCCCAGGAACGGAACGCGACCCAGAGTCCGCGCTCGAAGCCGGAACCGTAGGCGAGCAACAGGACGACGGTCGCGATTCCCCAAGCCATACCGAGCATGGTGAGGATGCTGCGCCGGCGGTTGTACTTGAGCGCGTTGTAGGCCTGGTGGGCGAGTTCGAGAATCATGGTTGGTCCATAACCTCGGCGGCTAAAGCCGCCGATCGATGTGTGCTTGATCTCCGGATGATTGATCTCACTCCTGGCGCAGGGCCTCCACCGGTTGTAGCAACGCGGCTTGGCGCGCCGGATACAAACCAGCGGCTATGCCGGCGCAGGCCAGCGACAGAATTGCGATTGCAGCAGATGAGGGAACGATGCGCGGCGTGTCGAATCCTTCAGGCGCGGGCAAAGCGGCAAGCAGCGTAACCAATGCCGTGGTGATGGCAAGGCCGATGCCGCCGCTCAGAGCGGTCAGGAACGCGCCTTCCACAAAAAACTGCGTCAGAATCGCGCGATGTGTGGCCCCTAGTGCCTTGCGCAGTCCGATCTCCCTTGTGCGTTCCGTCACCGAAACCAGCATGATGTTGATGATGCCGATAGCGCCGAGGGCCAGCGTGATCACACCGACCACGCCGAGAAAATAATCCATGCCGTCGAAGATCTTGGCGACGCGCTGATTGTCTTCGATCGTGTCCCAATCTTCGAATGATTCGGCCAGCTTGGGATCAAAACCGTGACGGCGCGCGAGAATTTCGTGGACTTCCTGTTTTGCGGCCAGGTTCCCGGCGGGCGTCAGCGGCCGATAGTTGAGGAACGAAATGGCGTCTTCGCTATTCTCATCCTTCAGCCGAAACAAGTTGCGCATAGTCTCGATGGGAATGAAGATGCGCGCGTTCGTACCGTTATTGCCGTCTTGTCCGACCTTGCTGAGCACGCCGATGATTTCGAAGCGAATGTCATTGAGCAGGATCGAGGAGCCGACGGCGGGTCGGCCGGGAAATATGTTTTTCAGGAGCTCCCAACCGACGACGGCCACGCGTCGGGTTTCCGTGTTATCGGCATCATCGAACCAGCGACCAGGGCCGACGGGAATGGTGCGGATCTGGTTGTACTCGGGCGCGACACCGAAAACCTGTCCGTTGGTCGAACCGTAATCGCTGACCGCGCGAATGTCTTCACGGTTGAGCACGGGTGAAATCGTCTTGATGAAGCGAGCCTCGCCGCGAATGGCGACGTAATCCCCATACGTAAAATGGTAGGTGCGGCCGGATTGAGTGCTGCCTTCGACGGCGGGCGTGCGGCCCGGGAAGGTAAACATGATGTCCTGGCCGAGATTCTTCAATTGCCGGGCCTGGCCGCTGCGAAACCCTTCGCCCAATCCAACCAGCAGCAACAACGATCCCACTCCCCAGGCGATGCCGAACATGGTCAGAAACGAGCGCAGCTTGTGGGCCCAGAGCGTGGCTAGGGACTGGCGAACGATTTCGATGAGCATGCGCATGGGCGGTTTATCGGGAGCTAACGCTGCATCCTGTTATGTAGTACGGCGTTGGACGTGGCGCGGTTCCCGAAAAAAGGAAAAACGGCAAGAATCAAAGGCGAGGTCGAAGACCGCGGGTGGGGACGCTCCGCGCCGCACTGAACCAGTTCTGCTCACTTGTATAGAACTGTCACGTCTAAGCGGCAACCCCGGGTTTGTTTGGGCGGGCTAACCACCGAAATTCAGTTCTTCATAGGAGGAAATCCCCATGGTTCGAGGTATGGTTCGAGGTATGTTTCGCGCAACTTTGCGAGGAGCCCTGTTCTGCCTGTTGATGGCAGCTTTGCCGGGTCTAGGCCTGGCGCAATCGTTTGTACTCAATCTGCCTCTGCAGAGCCAGCAGGCCGTGATTTCACAACGCATTGGCATCACCGACATCACCATCAATTATCACCGTCCACTGATTAATGATCGCAAGGTATGGGGTGATCTGGTTCCCTACGGTAAAGTATGGCGCGCAGGAGCGAACCTCAACACGACAATCAGTTTCAGCGATCCGGTGACGATTGAAGGCAAGCCGCTGGCGGCGGGAACTTACGGCCTGCACATGATTCCCAATGCCGATGAATGGACGATTATTTTTTCCCGGAACTCAACATCGTGGGGATCGTTCACTTATGACCAGTCGGAAGACGCGCTGCGCGTCAACGTAAAACCCACCGCCGCCGATATGCACAACGCGCTGACCTATGACTTCGATCAGCTCAAGCCGGATTCAGCCGTCGTCGAACTCGAATGGGAGAAGGTCGCCGTCCCGTTCAAGGTTTCAGTCGACGTCCACGACCTGGTGCAGGCCAGCCTCAAGAAACAACTCCGCGATCTTTCCCAATACACGTGGATGAGCTGGGACGACGCAGCCAACTACTTCTTGACGGAAAAATTTGGCTACGATGAAGCGCTGGTCTACGTCAACAAGTCCATCGAGAATGAAGACCGCTACGACAATGAAATCACCAAGTCGAAAGTGCTAACTGCGCTTAATCGCAAAGATGAGTCCGCAGCCGCGCAGAAAAAAGCGCTCGATCTGGCCAACCCATTGCAGGTCCATCTGTTCGCTCGCCAGTTGCAGGCTGAAAAGCACAATGAAGAAGCCTTTGCAATCTTCCGCGAAAATGCCAAGAAACATCCCGACCTGTGGTTCGTGCACACCGGATTGGCCCGGGTTTACAGTTCGGAAGGTAAGTTTGACGATGCGGCGAAAGAAATGAAACTGTCGCTGGCAGTGGCTCCAGACAACCAGAAGGTTTACCTGGATGGTCTGGAGAAACGGCTGGAATCGAAGCAAGACATCAATTAAAGGATCTCAGGCACCCATGCTCAGGCGGGTTCTCGAAGCTGTCATCCTAAGCGGAGCGGGGACTTCACGAAGTGAAGTCCCCGCGGCTTTCGTTCACTGTTGCGATATGTAGTAAACGTACTGCAAGTTGCCCATTGTGAAACTTGAGGTTCCGCCCGCCAGGTATCCACCGAGAGGACTATCGCCCGTCAGCTTCCCGCTCGACCAGTCAGACCCGTTGTAATACTTCTGATAGATGCCGGAGTCGCCCGCGTAATAGACATGCAGCTGATTGTTCGGCGTGGTAACAACTGCAGCGATCTGTGCCATCAAGTATGGAGCCGGACCGGAGAGGTTTTCGTCCGTCCACTTATTGTTCTCGAAGGTCATCTGGTGCAGGTCCGAGCTTCCGGCGTAATAGTAGACTTCCAGTTGCGTCGTGCCCGGCACCACCATGGCGGCCACACCATTGGAGTTGCCAGTGTCGCTTTCGACTCCCCCTGACGTCGCGGTCACGTCCGTGTCTACCCATGCCGACTTGCCGCCGGCGCCATACGAGTACTCGTGAATATCTCCGTTCGGGGCTTCGAAAAACACATATTGAGCGTTTGCAATCGCGAACCCGGCCATCCAGGTGCCGTCTCCCTCTGCTCCGCCGGTCGCTTGCGTTTCATTTTCGACGGACCACGACGAACCCTTCAAAATAAGTTGGTAAATGGCACTGGAGCCAAACCCCTGCTGATAAAAAACGTGCCGCTGACCGTTAGTCGTAGCAAAGGCCACCAAGCCGTTATAGTTGGGAGAATCGGGGCAGTTTGCCGAGGTGCCGCCTCCCGACAGCGTACTCAAGTTCCGGTCGACCCAGCTCCAGTTGCCGCCGTCGCCATAGGAATATTCGTGCATGCGCAAGTCGTCGCCACAGAAATAGACATACTGGGCATTGCCTATGGCAAAGCCGCTCAATGGGGCTTGATAAGAAGTACTCGCCACCATTCCATCCGCTTCTACGGTCACGTCCTCGTCCGCCCAGACCCATAGACCAAACAGGTCAGCCTTGTAGGTCAGCTGGTGAATATGAGAATCGGAACTTGCGATATAGAAAACATGCAGATCATTGTTGGGACTCGTAGAAAATGCAGTGACCCCAATGAATTGTGCTCCTGCACCGCCAGCCATAGCAGTCAGATTCGTGTCGGCCCAACTGCTGTTGTTATAGGAAAGTTGATGAACATTTTGTCCGAATGAAGCTATCGCCTGAAGCAGCATCAGGACTCCCACAATCCAGATGAATAGATGGTTGCTGGTGCGGCAGGATGCCGATTTGATAACGGATTTGCTCAACATGGAATCCCCTCCTGGAAGATTTTCGGAAAGTACCCCAGCTCGGCAACCGACCACCAGAATCAACTTTCTTAAGTATCTCGACCGACGGAGGCGAGCCAACCGCGCAATCTTGCCCCAACCCCGTCCTACTATCCATGGAGCCCGGCTGAATCCGTCTGAACTCGTCTGAAGAATTGGTGGATTAGATATGGCGGGTGATGATGCTCGATGGTTCTTTGATCACCACAACATCCTTGCCGATGCGTCTGCCGACTTCGACGGCGGTGTCAAGGGTCTCGTCGTCGGTTTCCAGCGCGCGCAAAATTTCCAACCGTCTCATCTTGTGCACGGGATTGAAAAAGTGCATGCCGACACACTTCTTCGCTCGATAGGTCACGCTGGCAATCTCAGTGATGCTGAGAGATGCGGGATTCGCGTGGGAAATTGTCGCGGCCAGTATTGTGTTGGGCCGGCAGAACTTGTCGAGCATGGTGAAGATTTCGAGCTTCGATTCCAGTTCATCGGGGACGGCTTCGATGACGAAGTCGGCCTCGCGAGCCGCTTCATCAACCGAGCCAGCATATTCGATCCGCGAGAAGGCAGCGTTCGCTTCGGCGGCATCCACCTCACCGATTTCAACGGATCGGTCAAGAGCGGCACGGATTTCGCTTTCCGCTTTCCGCAAGGCATTCGGAAGCAGGTCTTCGAGGATGGTGCGATAGCCGCCGAGAGCGGCGGCGTGCGCAATGCCGCGTCCCGTGGGCCCGGCGCCGATAACTGCGACGGCGCGGACTTCAATCACTCTTTAACCTCGGATCGGCCCTCTTTGCCGGCCTGCTCGAGGCGCAGCACAACGCTCTCATAACTCGGTTCAGACTTGCGGATATATTCGGCGAGGCGGGTACACTCCTCCTTGGTCATGGCAGGAATGCTGGCGCTGATGCGGCGGAGAGTGGTGGCGATGTCGTCGATGTAATTCATGTGGCGGATCAGTTCTCCAGTAGCAGGCATGAAGGCTCCTTGCGTATTTTCAGGCGCGACTCTTCATTGTTTAACATGTGGGGGGATTTGGCAAAGGAGCTAGATCTGCTGGCGCAAAATTCCGCAAGCGCAACGGACTTTATGGGTCGGCCGATCAGGCGACCGAGGCCGTCCAC
>Ga0210385_10000261_pt1 | contig 45271 bp, 36 predicted proteins | sample IncBWH26OmetaG_FD_160107 | JGI IMG/M metagenome (GOLD analysis project Ga0210385, IMG submission 160107) | Forest soil microbial communities from Barre Woods Harvard Forest LTER site, Petersham, Massachusetts, United States - Inc-BW-H-26-O ...
ATAGCCGGAAATGAAGCCCGCGGTGTTCAATCCGGCGGCGCGGTCGCGCGCGCGCTGCATGAGCGGCAGGCGCACCAGCGCCTGAATCCCCGACAGATAGATGCGTCCGGATTGGAGGGTGTACTTGTCCTCCAGGGTCACGCGCGCCAATTCCACCAAAGCGTCTCCCGTCCTCGGCTCAGCCGTGCCGAGGAGAGCTTATGCCATGGATACGGTCCGTTCGAGGAGCGCAAATGGCGGCCAACGCGCGACCGCCAGCCTGACTGCTTATTGGCAGTAATCCCAATAGCCTTGGGTCTGCGATGGGTCCGCCCAGTACCAGCACAGGCCGTCCGCCGGAGCCAGGGGAACCGCGGTCGCGGCAATCAAGGCGCCGAGCGCCACGCCGCCGACGATGGTGCCGAAATACGGCCGCCGCACCCATGGACGCACTACGCCGACGCCGACACGGCCGTGCACATTCACGTTGCGATTCACATTGCGATTGACGTTTCGATTCACGTTGACGTTGCGGTTCACGTTCCCGCCGCCGCCGTGGGCGTGGAACGCGGTCCCGCCACCGCCTCGCGCATGGGCCGCGCCGCCGCCACCGCCTCGTGCATGACCGGCGCCGCCGCCGCCCCCACGACCGCCGCCACCACGGACGACGATGAGATCTGAGCTATGAGCTGACGGTAGCAGCGCGGACGGTGCCGCGGGCAGCGCCGAGCTTGCATGAGGCAAGCTCAGCAGAACGGCGGTTGCCAGCAGGCCACCGCAAAACATCACACGATATTTCATTTGTTTCCTCCCTGCATTGGCACGTTGATTGAATTTGCCTGCAGTCTTCGTTTCTCCAAGAGTAGGCCATACTCCGGCGTTCGACACTGGGCCAAAGTCCAACGCGACGATCACATTGTTGCGACGGAGATTTTAGTTTCCTCCTGACAGCGGGCGTTGCCTGCGCCATTATGCGCTTATGCCCGGGAGTGGGGCGGCAAGGCCGAGGACAATTGTGGCAGACTTTGTCTATGAGATCGCCTGCAGCGGCGATCGCGCGCACGAGCCAGCGGTGCAGGCTTGGGCGGAGCGGCACGCCGCGCCGGCCTGGACGGCGCTGCCCGGCTTGTCCACGGTCGATCTTTACCAGCCGGTGCGTGGCGGCACCCACGATCCGTTCAACGACGACGGACCTGGGCCGCTGCTGATGGCCATGCTGCAATTTGCGACCCTGGAAAAACTGCAAGCCGGCCTGTCCGATTCGCGTTTCAAGCACAGTCTTGCTGGAATGCCGGTTGCCGCCACCGGCACGAGTTTCGAGCGGCGGTTTTTTCCGGTCGCCGACACGCCGAATCCAGGGCCGCTGCGCGCGCCGTTTTCCTATGTGGTGCGCTACCATCATCCGGCGGAGAACGTGGCGGAGTTCGTGTCGCATTATGTCGCCGATCATCCGCCGATCCTTGGCAAGCTGCCGCAGATCAGATCGGTGCTGTGCTATTTGCCGGTCGACGCCGGCGCGTTCGGCCTGTTGGCGCCGGCCGACTACATGATCGGCAACGAAGTGGCGTTCGATTCGCCGGACGCCTTCAATGCCGCGATGGCGTCGCCGGTGCGCCACGAATTGCGCGCGCATTTCAAAAGCTTCCCGCCGTTCACCGGGAAGAATACCCATTACCCGATGATGCGCCGGCAATTGGCGGCTAACCGGTCTTTGTGAAATCCGCCGCGCGGCGGGACAAGAAAGCGTCGATACCTTCGCGCGCCGCCGCCGTGCAGGCGCTGGCGCCGAATGCGCGATAGCCGATTTCGAGCGCGGCGTTGAAAGTTTTGGCCGCAACGGCATCGACGATGGCGCGCTCCAAGATCCGCGTGACTTCCGTGCTGAGCTTTTGGCCGTTGAAGGCGATTGCATCGCCAGGCTTTGGTGGCTCGATCGCAACGGCACCGTCTCTTGGCGCTTGCAGTTGTCCGGTCAATGCATGCACGCGCTCGACCGCGCTTTCGATCATTGCGGCGTAGTTGTCGCTCAACCCATCGACGATGCCGAGCTCATGGGCCTTTTTAGCCGAAACCCGTTCGGCGCGGCGCATCATGGCATGGAATGTGGCCGCGGCCTTCGGCCAGCGGCGATACGGCACCACAATGGCGCCGATCCCAGGCACGATGCCGAGCGTGATCTCCGGCAATTGCAGCCACGCATCGCCGAGCGCCACGATACCGTGGCAGCGCAGCGCCAGTTCCAGCCCGCCGCCGAGCGCCATGCCGTTGAGCGCGGCGACCACGGGTTTCGCCATGCGATCGATGTGCAACAACAGCCGCGAGCAGTCCCGGGCATATTGCGCCGCCGCCGCGGCATCGCCGAGCATTTTCGGAAATCGGCCGATATCGGCGCCGGCCGAGAATGCGCGCGGGCCATAGCCGGTAATGACGAAACCGCGTACCGCGGGGTCATTTTCGAACTCCCGGATCACGCCGAGAATTTCGTCGGTCAATTCGTCATGCAGCGCGTTGAGCGCTTCGGGCCGCCGGATGGTGATGATTTTCACGCCCCGCGCGCCATCGACCAGCACGGTGCGATGAAAATTCTGGTAATCGGCCGGGGGGCGTTTCGGCAGCGGCAGGCCCGGCCGTTCTTCGACGAGTCGCTTGCCGATGCGGCTGACTTCCGCGGCGCCGAGCTTGCCCATCAATTCCAGCGGCCCCGATTTGAAGCCGAGCGCCAAGCGGCAGCCAAGCTCGAGGTCGGCCGCCTCGCCGATGTTGCGGTCTAGAATATCGCCGCTTTGCGACATCAAAATGCCGAGCAGGCGGTCGCGGATGGCCGCCGCGGTCTCCGGCACGACCGGCACGGTTTGGCCCGGCGAGAGCGTGTTCCATGTCCCTGCGGCGCGGAACACCTCAGCCGGCCGATAGTGCTCGCCTTCCTCGTCGGCCTGCAGCGTGTTGGTCTCGATGATGATCGGATTGCCGTGGGCGAGATTGAGCACGAAGAACGGTCCGGCATGGACGAATTCCGCCGCCGTCGAATCGATCTCGGCGGCGCTGGCGCGATCCAACAGATGCGCCGCCTCGTTGCACCAATTGTCGAACACGCGGTCGAGCATGAAGCAGGGTACGTCGGCGGTGACCAGCGGCACCTTGCCGGTGGTGCAGAACAGCCAGCGCAAGTCTTCCAGCACGGTGCGATCGAGCGCTGGCGTGTCGATGACCTCGACCACCGGATTGCGCCAAGCCGGGGCGAAGAAATGCGTGACGGTGGCGCGATTCTTGTGCCGCAGCTCGGAAAAAATCCGCGCGGCTGGCAGCGAAGAGGTGTTCGAAGTGATCCACGCGTCGGGCCGCATCAGCGCTTCAAGCTGCGCGAAAATCTTCCGCTTCAATGCCAGGTCTTCGGTTGCGGCTTCGATCGCCCAATCGGCGTCGCGTGCCACTGTGTAATCGGTCGTGGCATAAACGTTGGTGCGGACTTTTTCGGCTTCGCTTGCGCTCATCTTGCGGCGCGCGACGGCTTTTTCCGTGTAGTCGGTGAAGCGCTGCATGGCGCGCTCGAGCGCAGCTTGCGAAATATCGAGCAGATAAAGCTTCAAGTCGGGCAGGGCGGATTTCAGGTAATAGCCGATATCGGGCCCGATGGTGCCGGCGCCGACCACCACCACGCAGCGCGGCAGCGGGCGCGACGATTCTCGCAACAGCGGATTTTGCAAGCTCATGAGCGGGCGACGACCGCGTCGGGGCCGGCGATGACGTGCGCCCCGCGCAGTTTTGCGATGGCGCCCAAGTCGTAGCCGACCTCGCGCAAGATTTTTTCCGAATGCTCGCCGTAGCGCGGCGGAAACGAGAAATCCTGCGGCGCGCCGGCCTGATCGACCGCCATCGGCGGCAGCCGCACACGCCGGCCGTCGGGTGTGGTGGTGGTGGTCAGCCGCTTGGCGATGGCCTCGATCTGCATCGCCTGTGGCACCGTATTGATCGGTGCGTGCGGGATTTTTGCGCGCTTGAGATCGGAAATCATTTCAGCGGTGGAAAGCTGCTTGGTGATGGCGGCGATATCGGCATGGATGGCGACGCGGTCGGCGACGCGGCCGACATTGGTGACGCGCTGCGGCGTGGCCACCGCGTTGAATTTCGGTATCTCGGTGAAGCGCCGCCAGCCGGCGTCGCTGCCGATGGCGAACAGCACCGCGCCGTCCGTCGTCGGATAGGCATTGGTCGGCACGAATTTGCGGTGTTCGTTGCCGGCCCGCGTGATCTCCCACGGTTCGCAGTCGAAATCGATCAGCGGCAACAGCGTGATCAGCCACGCCGCCGCCGCCTGCATCATCGACACGTCGATGCGGCTGCCTTGACCGGAGGTGGCGCGCTCGGCCAGCGCCTTCCAGACATTGGCATAGACTTCGTCGCCGGCTTTCAGATCGACCAGCGGAATGCCGGCGAGCGTCGGCGGGCCGTCGAGCATGCCGGTGACTTCCATGTAGCCGACCTGGGCCTGGATCGCCGGGTCGTAGCCGGCGGCGTCGGGATAATCCGGCCCCATGGCGGAGATCGCCGCCCAGATCAGGTCGGACTTCACCGCTCGCAGGCTGTCGTAATCGATGCCGAGCTCGGTGTAGCGCGACGGCAGCGTGTTGCAGCAGAACACGTCGACATTGAGCTCGCGGATCAGGCGGTGCAGGACGTCGCGGCCTTCGCGGCTCTTGAGATTGAGCGCGATCGATTCCTTGCCGACATTGGGGCCGATGAAATAAGAGCGCCGGCCCTCGTCGGCGACCAGCGAGCCGATATAGCGATTGGGATCGCCGGGCAGCGCGCCTTCCGACTGCGGTGTCGCCTCGAGCTTTATCACGCGCCAGCCGAGATGGACGAAGCGCAGTGTCGCCGAAGTGAGCGACAAGGCTTGCTCCATCGATAGGATGACGCCAGGCTTCATGATGCGCTTGCGATAATCTCAGGCGACCTTGCGCCAGAGTTTTGTCGGCTCCTGGAAGCGACCGTAGACATCGACCAGCGCGTTGGTCATCTCGCCGACGGTGGCATAGGCCTTCACCGCGTCCATCAGCGCCGGCATGACGTTGCGCCCGGCTTTCGCTTCCGTGCGTACGGCGGCAAGCGCGCGCTTGACGGCGGCGCTGTTGCGCGTGGCGCGCACTTTCTTGAGCGCCTCGATCTGCTCAATCGCGCCCATCTCGTCATAGCCGTGCAGATCGACCTGCGGCTTCTCCTCGTCGCTGTCGGTGTAGCAATTGACACCGACCTTGCGCAGCGCGCCACTTTCCAGCGCCTTCTGCCGTTCGAACGCATATTCCGACACCTTGGCCTGGATCACGCCGTCGCTCACCGCCTTGACGATGCCGCCCTGGGAATCGACCCAATTCATCGCCTCGACGATTTTTTCCTCGAGCTGATTGGTCAGGCTCTCGATATAATAGGAGCCGCCAAGCGGATCGACGGTGTCGGCAAGCCCGATCTCCTCGATCAACAACTGCATGGTGCGCAGCGAGATGCGCTGCGCCTTCGGCGTCGGGATCGTATAGGCCTCGTCGTAGCAGCACAGCGCCATGGTCTGCGCGCCGCCGAGCGCCGCGATCAGTGCGTAATAGGCGCCGCGCATGATATTGTTCTCGGGCTGCTCGATGGTGAGGCCAAAACCGCCGCCGCCGGCGATCATGCGCAACCAACCGGAGTCCGGCTTCTTGGCGCCGTAGCCGTCGAGGATGATTTTCGCCCATAGCCGCCGCCCGGCGCGGAATTTTGCCACCTGCTCGAACAGATTGCCGAAAATGTTGAAGTTGAACGACAGCCGGCCGGCGAACTCGTCGATGTCGAGGCCGCGCGCCAGCGCCGCGTCGGTATAGGCTTTGGCGATGGCAAAGGCGTAGCCCATTTCCTCCGCCGGCGTCGCGCCGGATTCGCGGATGTGATAACCGCAGACGCTGACCGGCGAATATTTCGGCGCCACCTTGGCGCAATATTCGATGGTGTCGGCGACCAATTTCACCGACGGATCGACCGGGAACACCCAGGTGCCGCGGCCGATGAATTCTTTGAGAATGTCGTTCTGCGCGGTGCCGCGAAGTTTCGCGATGTCGTAGCCGCGCTTCTCCGCCATGGCGAGATACATGGCGATCAGGATGGCGGCGGCGCCGTTGATGGTGAGCGACACCGTGATGGCGTCGAGATCGATGCCGTCGAACGCGACTTCGAAATCGCGCAAGGTATCGACCGCCATGCCGACCCGGCCGACTTCGCCGATCGCTTCCGGAGCATCGGAATCGTAGCCGCACTGCGTCGCCAGGTCGAAGGCGACGTTCAGGCCGGTCTGGCCGTTGGCGATCAGATATTTGAAGCGCTGGTTGGTGTCGGCGGCGTTGGCGAAGCCGGTATATTGCCGCATCGTAAAAGGCCGCTGCCGGTACATCAGCGGATGAATGCCGCGGGTGAACGGCGCTTCGCCGGCGCGGCTGGCGTCGATGCCGCCGGTGGCGATCACATCCTCGGCGGTATAGAGCGGTTTTATCTCGATGCCGGATTCGTTGACGACGCGGCGGACGGGAGCTTCCCTGCGCGCGGGCTTGCCGGCTTCGGTCGGTTTGTCCGTCATTTCACATTCTCCCGAATGAACGAAACGATATCGGCGGTGCGGCTGCCGGTGGGAAACACCCCGCGAAAACCCAATTGCCGGAGCACCATGCGGTCGTCTTCCGGAATGTTTCCGCCGACGATCCAGAGCTTATCGTAAAGCCCCTTCTCCTGCAGCAACTCGCGGACGCGCCGGCACAACGGAACATGCGCGCCGGACAGGATCGACAAGCCGATGACATCGACCTTGGCTTCGACCGCGGCCTTGGCGATGGCGTCGGGCGTCTGGCGCAAGCCGGTATAGACCACGTCGAAGCCGGCTTCCATCAAGGCCTGCACCACCACCTTGGCGCCGACATCGTGGCCATCGAGCCCGGGCTTCGCCAGCAGGATTTTGATCTTCCGCTCCGTCACGCCGACAGCTCCTTGGCAATGACGAGTTTGAGGATTTCGCTGGTGCCGCCGCCGATCAGTGTAAAACGGATATCGCGCAAGTGGCGCTGCACCGCATATTCCATACTATAGCCGTAGGAGGCGAGCACCCGCGCCGCCTTGTCGCAAATGCCGGCCGCGGCTTCGGAGGCGAACAGCTTTGCCATCGCCGCCTCTTTGTGATGCGGCTTGTCGTTGTCCTTCAGCCACGCGGCGTAGTGCACCAGGCGGCGCGCCGCTTCCAGGTCGGTCGCCATCTCGGCGAGCTTGAGCTGGATGGCCTGATAGCGGTTGATCGGCTTGCCGAACTGCTGGCGCTCGCCGGCATAGCGGATCGCCTCTTCGAGAGCGCCGCGGGCGCCGCCGAGCGCAAGTGCGCCGGTGACGATGCGGATCTCGGCGAGGAGTTTGCGTAAATGCCCTTCGCCGTCGCCTTCGGCGTGGCTCAGGCGATGGCTGTCGGGCACAAAACAATCGTCGAAGGCCAGTTCGGAGGTCGGCATGGCCCACACGCCCATCTTGGCGATCGCCTTGCCGATGATGAGTCCTTTGAAATCCTTCTCGACCAGAAAGATCGTGAGCTTCTTCTCGGCGCCGGCGCGGGCAAACACCGTGAAGAAATCGGCCACCGGCGCCGAGGTGACCCACATCTTCTGACCTTTGAGCAGATAACCGCCGTCGACCTTGCGCGCGCTGGTGGCGATACCGCCGAGATCGCTGCCGGCATTCGGTTCCGTCATGCAGATGCCGCCGATTTTTTCGCCGCGCAGCGCCGGCGCGAACAGGCGCTGCTTGATGTCGGCATTGCCGAGCATGTCCAGAAATTTCGTGCCCATCAGCGACTGCATGGTGACGCAGCCGGCAAGCGACATCGAGCCGCGCGAGATTTCCTCCAGCGCCAGGCAGAGCGAAATCAAATCGAGGCCGAGGCCGCCGCTCTCGGGCGGATAGCGCAGCCCGAAGAAGCCAAGCGCTGCGACTTCGCCAAAAAGTTCGCGCGGAAACGCATGCGCCTCGTCGATCTCGGCGGCCCGCGGTGCGATGCGCTCGTCGCAAAAGCGCGCGAAGGTGTCCCGGATCTGAACCTGCTCGTCGCTGAGGTCGAAATTCATGTGTCGGAACCGTCGTGGCCGTAAATGTCGCGCGCTGCCTGCGGGGAGATCACGCCGTTGCGCACTTCCTCGGCGACCTTCTTGCGATCGCGCTGTTTCGGATCGCCGTAACCGCCGCCGCCGCCCGCGACTTGGTGGTAGAGCGTGCCCTTCGGCACGCCGAGGATCAAATCCTTGTTGCGCGGCACCACGCGGGTGCCGTCGGGATAATTGAGGTCGATGGAATTGAGCATGCTGTCGTGGCCGCCGAACAGGCCGAACGCCGGCTCGAAGTCGCCGTCGCCGAAGGTGACGAGTTGCGTCGCGTCGGAGCCGATCTTGAATCTGGTCTCGACGCCAAGCCCGCCGCGCCAGCGGCCGGCGCCGCCGGAATCGCAAATATATTCATGCTGGATCAGCTGATGCGGCGTTTGCAACTCGAACATTTCGTAATCCTGGTCGAGCACGCCGCCGGACGCGTCGATCATGCCGATGTGATCGTAGCCGTCGGTGCCCGCCATGGCGCCGGAGCCGCCTTTCAATCCCATGAAGCCGATGTCGACATATTTTTCGCTGGTCTCCGGATCGACGCCGGTGGTGAGCGAGCACAGCAGGTTGTTCCAGCCGGCGGTGACCCTATTGGGAATCACCGGCGCCAGGGCGCGGATGATGGCGTCGGCGTTGGGCGGGCACAGATGATTGCCGAACGTTGTCGCCTTCGGATAGCGCGCGTTGAGGATGGTGCCTTCGGGAATGACGATGTCGATCGGGCGGATCATGCCCTCGTTGTGCGGAATGTCGGGATTGATGAATTGCAGAAAGGTGAGCAAGGTCGCCGACGCGCTCGACGTATAGGTGCCGTTGACGAAGCCGTCGGTCTGGGCGTCGGTCCTGGAATAGTCGAACCGCACATGCGCGTCTTCGACCGTGATGGTGACGCGGATGGTGAATTTCGAGCCCTGGTGATGGCCGTCGAAATAGACCATGCCTTCGCCGCTATAGGTGCCGTTGGGGATGCGCGCGATCTCCGCCTGCATCATCTTCTCGGTGGCGTCGAACAGCGCCGCCTTGTGAGTCTCGAAAACCTCGCGGCCGTATTTTTGCAGAAGCGCGCGCATTCGCCGCTCGCCGATGGTGCAGGCACCCATCTGGGCTTTCAGATCGTGCTGCACGATGTCGAAGCGGATATTGGCAAAGATCAGATCCCAGACGTCGCGGCGCAGCTTGCCCTTCTCGTAGACTTTTACGGGCGGAATGCGCAGCGCCTCCTGCCAGACCTCTTTGGCATTGGGATTGTAGCCGCCCGGCACGGCGCCGCCGATATCGGCCTGATGACCCTTCACCGCGGCCCAGGCGACCAGCGCGCCGTCGTGGAAGATCGGCTTATAGACCGCGACGTCGTTGTTCTGGTTGCCGAAAGAGAACACGTCGTTGTGGAAAATCACGTCACCGTCGTGAATGTCGTCGCCGAAATAGCGCACCAGGTGCTTGCACACCGGGCCGAGCGAGAAGGCGAGGATCGGCAGATTCTCGGTCTGCTCCAACATATTGCCGTGCGCGTCGTAGAGCCCAGTGACGAAATCCTTGGCCTCGCACAGGATCGGCGAGCGCGTGGTTTTCACCACGGACGCGCTCATCTCGTCGGTGATCGAGCGGAAGGTGCGGGCCAACACCGACATCAGGATCGGATCGACGGTTTTTTGGTTCGCGCTCATGATTTTGGTCCCAGGCAGTCGCGCACCAGATCGTCGCGGCCCTTGCGATACATCAGCAGCGCGCCGTATCGGTCGGTGACGGCATCGTAGCTGGCGCTGATGAACGCCGTGGTGGTGACCGTTTCGACGAGGGCGGGGCCGGCGATGCGGTTGCCATAGTGTAAGCGGTGGCCGTCGAATACCGGAATCGTTGCGAACGTTTCCTTTTCGAACACATAAGCCGAGCGTTCGCCCTTGCGGGCGGCCGAGGCGTCGGCGCCAGCGAATGGCTCGCCCAAAAGCTCGAGTTTTTCCGTCATGCCGATCGATTGCACCCGCACATTGACGATCTCGACCGGCGTGGCCTCTTGCTCCAACGAATAGCCGAACAGCCGGTTATGCTCATCGTGAAAGGCCCGCAGGATGGCGCCCGCATCGCGGCTTTCGGCCGCGGCGAGCGGCACCGGAAACGACACCTCATGGTATTGCTTGAGGTAGCGGCAGTCCAACGTCACTGCGTGCTGGCGCCGCTCGGCAGCGATGTTCTCGCCCGCCAGCGTGCGGTCGCCATTGCCGATCATCTCGGCGAGCAGCGCGTTGAGCTTGTCCCAGCGCAGGTCGGGAAAGCGGTCGACAAAGGTGCGCACGAAATCGTGGCGCAGATCGCCCATCAGCATGCCGGACGCGCACAGCACCGAGCTTTCGCGCGGCACGATCTGGAGGGCAATGTCTAGGTCGTTGCAGATGACGCAGGAGTGCAGCGGGCCGGCGCCGCCGGCGACCACAAGCGGAAATTCGCGCGGATCGCTGCCGCGCTCGATGGTCACCGCGCGCACGCCCTGGGCCATGTTGGTGCAGGCGACGCGGTACATGCCGGCGGCGGCGGCTTCGACCGTCATGCTGAGCGGCGCTGCGATCTTTTTGGCGATCACGGCACGCGCGGTTTTCGCGTCGAGCTTGATGCGGCCGCCGGAGAAGAAATCAGCGCTCAGATAACCGAGCACCAGGTTGGCGTCGGTGGTGGTCGGCAACTCGCCGCCTTGGCCGTAACAGGCCGGCCCCGGTGTCGCGCCGGCGCTGTGCGGTCCCATGCGCAACAGCCCGCCCTGATCGATCCAGCCGATGGAACCACCGCCGGCACCGATGGTGTGGATGCCGAGCATCGGCAGCGCGCAGCGCAGCCGGTCGATCTCGCCTTCCTTGATCACCACCGGCGTTTTCTCGACCAGCGCCGCTTCAAAGCTGGTGCCGCCCATGTCGACGACGATGCAGCTGTCTTTACCATGGGGTCGTGCCGCGGCGAGCCCGGCGATCGGTCCGCCCGCGGGACCTGAAAGCAGCGTCAGCGCCGGCGATTTTCGCGCCACCTCAGGCGTCATCACGCCGCCGTTCGATTGCATGATGAGCAGGGCGCCCGAAAAACCGGCTTCGCTCAGGCGGCGCTGCAATTGCGCCAAATAGTGATCGAGGACCGGCCCCACATAGGCGTTGAGCGCCGTGGTGCTGACGCGATCGTAGAAGCGGATGGCGGGCAGCAGCTCGGTCGATGTGGTCAGGAACGCGCCGGGCAATTCCTTGCGCACTAAAGCCGCGGCCTCCGCTTCGTGCGCCGGATTGGCGAAGGCATTCATGAAACAGATCGCTACTGCCTTGACGCCTTCCGCTTTGAACAGGTCGATGGCGCCGCGCACATCGTCGAGCTTCAGCGGTTCCACCGTGCGGCCATGGCGATCGAGACGTTCGGTCACGCCGACCCGCAAATAGCGCGGCACTACGGGCGCCACATTGGTGTAGCGGTTGTTGTAGCGCTCCTCGCGAATGCCGCGGCGCATTTCCAGCGCATCGCGCACGCCCGCGGTGGTGATCAATCCGGTCTTGGCGCCGCGCCGGGTCAGCGTGGCATTGGTGGTCACGGTGGTGCCGTGGACGATCACTTCGATACAGCCGAGGAAAGCCGCAAGTTCGAGCGGCGCATCGAGCGTGCCGGCCAGCTCGCGCAATCCGGTGAGCACGCCGATCGAGGGATCGGCAGGCGTCGACAGCACCTTATGGATGACCGGCTCGCGGCCGGGCTCGCGGACATAAAAGTCGGTGAACGTGCCACCGACGTCGATGCCGACCTTGAAGCGCCGCGCTGGATTTTGGTGGAGCATGATCTTTTTCGGAAAACCGGTTTCCACTTTTCCGGATCATGCTCTAGTGCTTGCGCGTATCGACGTCGATCACCACCGCCATCGCCGTGTCGCCGGCGGCGCAACCCTGGAACAGGCCACGGCCGCCGCCACGGATGACCAGTTCCTCGATCAGCTCGATGATCGAGCGCAGCCCGGTCGGGCCTTGCGGATGGCCCCACACCAGCGAGCAGCCGTAATTGTTCATCGCCATCAAGTCGGCGCCGGTCTCGCGGGCAAAAATAATATCATTCACCGCGAACGGATTGTGCGACTTCACCGCGGCCATGTCCTTGATCGCAAGTCCGGCTTGATCGAGCGCTTGCTTTGCGGCGGGGATGGTCGCTTCCGGCATATGCGCCAGCTCGGCGCGGGCGAGCCCGAAGCCGAGGATGCCGATGCGCACATTTGAATCGTCACTCATCTCGCGGCATTTTTCCGGCGTCGCCACGACGATTGCCGCGCTGCCGTCGGCCGGATGGGTCTGGCCGCCAAAGGTCACGGTGCCGTCGGGCATGACGGGACGCAGCTTGCCAAGACCCTCCGCCGTCGACCTCACCACGCCTTCGTCGCCTTGCAGCGTGCCGGCATTCTTCTTGAAATTGGCAGACGGCACATCGAATGGCAGCGTCATGTAGCGTTTCTGAAACGCGTGGTCGTTCGCCAGCGCCGCCGCATATTGCTCGCCGCGCCGCAACACCACCTCGTGCTGCGCGGCGGTGGTGATCTGGTATTTGCGCGCGACGTTCTCGGCGGTCTGCACCATGGCGTGGCCGCCTAACGGATCGTTGCTGAAATTGTCCATCACCCAGTTCTCGTGCGTAGCCGTTCCGCCTGGCGCCGCCGGATTGGGATAAACGATGTGTGGACCGTTGGAGATGCGATCACAGGTCGCGATCAGCGCGGTGGTGGCAAGTCCGGCCTCGACTTCCTGGGTGCCGGCGAGCAGGCAACGCACGCTCGTCGCGCAGGCCTGGGCGATGGTCGGCCCGCCGACCTTGCGGCCGCCGATCAGCCCCATGAACCACGGCAACCCGTAGAACGACGCCTTCTGCGGCACCGTCATGCCGAGCACGCCGTAATCGAACGCCTCCGGCGCGATGCGCCGTTTGGCCAGCTCGGCCTTGGCCACGTGGGCGGCGAATTCGACGCTGTGCAGGTTGGCGAAAGAGCCCTGCCATTTGGCAAAGGGCGTCGACCAATAGGCGCCGTAGGGAATTTCGGCGAGATACGCCATGCTCGAGCCCTCACTGCGGCGATGCGCCCATCGGGTTTACTCTAAAGGCCTCTGTCGGCGATATTCTATTTGAACTCAAGGGCAAGGGGGAATGCCGCAGGTGCATGGCAAACCGATGATCGACCGGCGGCGGGTCACTATGGGTACGGCGGCACTCGCGGCCTCACTTGCCGCCCCGCGACTGGCGCGCGCCGAGACCGCCGCCGAGTTCTACCGCGGCAAGACCGTTCGCGTTTTGGTCGGCTCGCCGCCCGGTGGCGGCTACGACATTTACGCGCGGCTGGTGACGCCGGCGCTCGCCGCAAAACTCGGCGCTACGGTGCTGGTCGAGAACAAGGACGGCAATGGCGGGCTCGCCGCGCTGGCGACGCTGCTGGTGCGGCCCGCCGATGGGCTGACGATCATGAACGGCAGCGCCGAGGCCGCCATCCTCAGCCAGATGCTGGCGCGGCCGGGCGCGACCTGGGACGTCACCAAGCTGAATTGGCTCGCCAAACTGGCGTCGGCGCCAAAGCTGTGGTTCGTCGGCAAGGACGCGCGCTATCAGTCGATCGCCGCGGCGCTGCAAGCCGACCCGCTGACCTGGTCGGCGACCGGCCCGGCCGACGACATCAGCGACGTCCAGGCGACGATCTCCTATGTGCTCGCCCTGAAGTCGAAAATCGTCACCGGCTATCGCGGCTCCGGCGACATGTCGCTCGCCGTCATCCGCAACGAAGTCGATTCCGGCCTCTTGTCGGCGGACTCGGCGCTGCTGCACATCGATTCGATCAAGCCGCTGGCCGTGTTCGGCGCCAAGCGCTGGCAACATTTGCCCGATGTGCCGACATTGAGCGAAGCTGCCGCGCTGCCAGCCGACAAGACCTGGATCGTGACGTTGCGCGAACAGATCGGCGAGGCGCAGCGCGCCATGGTGGCGGCGCCGGACGTGCCGGCCGATCGCGTCGATTATCTGCGCGGCGTCTTTGCCGAAGTGTTGACCGATCCCGCCGTGCTGGAAGAGGGCGCCAAGACCAATCGTGAGATCGAATACATGTCCGGTGCCGATTTGCAGCGCCTGGTCGGCGATCTGATGAAGGCCGTCGGGCCGCGCTTGCCGGAGTTTCATAAGATCGTGCTGGATACTTATTTCTAATTTTCCGTCACCCTGAGGTGGCCGCGTAGCGGCCCTCGAAGGGCGACGGCCCGGGCGCCTCGGCCGTATCCTTCGAGGCCCGCGCTACGCGCGGGCACCTCAGGATGACGGGAAACGAATCAAATCCGGTAGCCGAAAATGTTGACGCCCGTTACGCTCTCGACACGCCGCCCGAAGCGGAATTTCAGCTCGGGTCCGTCGAACGGCGGCTGCTCGAGTTTCTGCTCGGCGTCCGAGAACGGCTCGACCTCGAGCACCACGAAGGTGTGGCCGGGCGCGTTCGATGCTTTCAACGCCGGCAGATCGCGATCGAGCGTTTTCAGATCGCGAAATTCGAAGACTCGTTCGAGGCCAAAGGCGCGGGCGATGGCCGCGTAATCGTTGTCGGCGGCATTCGGCAGGCCGGCATTCGAGGTCGCGCCATAGACGCGATTGGAGACCAAAAAGTGGGTGAGGTTCGGCAAGTTCATCTGCCGCTCGACCATCAGCATGCCCGGATTCATGGCAAAAGCGCCGTCGCCCATGAACGCCCAGATTTTCAGATCCGGCTGCGCCAGCGCCAGGCCCGACGCGAACATGGTGGAGAGGCTCATCGAGGCATCGAGGTAAAAACTCGCCACCGAGTCGCGCGTTGCCGCCCACCAGGCCTGGCCGGAATTGCCCGCCGAGGTGACGACGATCTCGTCGGTGCGATGGCGCGCGATGGCGCGGAAGCATTCGACGTAGTTCATCAGTGCCCCCCGCGCAGCAGATCGCGCGTGAACAGCACCACCATCGGCCGCGAGAAGGTGCGGGTGTGATGGTAGCAGCGCGAGATCAGGCCGACGTCGTCGGGATTTTCGATGACCTGATACGGCATGCTGATCGCATCCAGCACCGGCCGCAGATAAAGCCCGTTGGAGATGTGATGCTTGTGATGATCACCGACGGCGCCGCGCAAGGTCGCCATCAGGAACAGCGGGATTTCGTAGGTGTAGTTGATCTTGGTCAGCGCGTAGATCACCGTCATGAAGCCTGAGGCGCCCATCAGCGCCGCGGAGCCCATCGCGCCCATATAGGCGCCCGAGCACAGCCCAATTGCGGATTCCTCGCGATTGACGGGGACGTGGGTGAAGCGATCGTCATGCTCGATGGTCTTGATGACGTCCATCAGCCAGTTGTCGGGCAGGCTGGCGACAAGCTTGACGCCGCACGACGCCAGTTCGTCGGCAATGCGCGCGGCGATGGTTGCGGTTTTCTCAGTCACGTGGCGGATTCTCTTGCGCGGATTTGAGCGCGCGCCAGACGGTCTCGGCGGTGATCGGCAGAGCGATATCACGCACGCCGCGGTGCCACAGCGCGTCGATCACCGCGTTGCCTATCGCTGCCGGCGCGCCGATCGTTCCGCTCTCGCTGCCGCCCTTGACGCCGAGCGTGTTGCTCGGCGCCGGCGTTGCGATGAAGCCGGTGCAAAATGCCGGCAGGTCGGCGGCGCGCGGCATGGCGTAGTCCATGAAGCTGCCCGTGAGCAGCTGCCCGTCGCGATCGTAGACGATGTGTTCCATCAATGCCTGGCCGACACCCTGGGCCATGCCGCCGTGCACCTGGCCCTCGACGATCATGGGATTGACGATCATGCCACAATCGTCCGCGCCGTAAAGCGCGCGCAACGCGACCGCGCCGGTGTCGGGATCGACGATGACGACGGCGAGATGCATCGCTTGTGGATCGTTGGTGTCGGGCGGATCGTAGAACTCGGTGACTTCGAGGCCGGGCGATCCGTCTTCGCCAAGCTTGGCGCCGTGATAGGCGAGGTCGGCGATAGCCGCGAAAGCGATGCTGCGATCGGTGCCGTGCACCCGAAACCGCCCGCGCTCATGGACGATGTCTGGCTCGGCGCATTCGAGTGCCTCGGCGGCGATCGACCGCGCCTTGGCGACAATGCGGTCCGACGCCCGGTAGATCGCGGTGCCGCCGACCGACACGGACCGCGCGCCCCAGGTGCCGTTGCCGAATGGAATGCGATCGGTGTCGCCCTCGATGACACGGATGTCGTCGATATCGAGCTTGAGCCGGTCGGCGGCGATTTGCGCAAAAGTGATGTCGTGACCCTGGCCGTGCGAATGGCTGCCGGAGAGCACGGTGACCTTGCCGTCGGAATGCACGCGCACGATCGCGCTCTCCCAGCCGCCGTGCAGGCCGCCGCGCATGGCGAGATTGGCGCTCGGCCCGGTGCCGGCTTTGTCGATGAAGCAGGCGAGGCCGATGCCCATGAGAATGTTTTGCCGCCGCAGCTCGGCCTGTTGCCTGCGGAGTGACGGATAATCCGCCAGCGCTAAAAGTTTTTCGAGCAGCGCCGGTGGATCGCCGGAATCGTAAGTGCGCCCGCCTGGCGCCGGATAGGGAAAGTCGGCGCGGCCGATCAGGTTGCGCCGGCGTATCTCGACCGCATCGATGCCGAGCTCGTGGGCGGCGCGCTCGATCAGCCGCTCGTTGGTCCAGGTCGCCTCGGGCCGGCCGGAGCCGCGATAGGCATCGACCGGTACCGTGTTGGTGTAGATGCCGCGCACGCGCAAATGCAGGTTCGGCGTGCGATAGAGGCCGGTGAGGGTTTGCGGATACGAGTTGCCGGGAATGCTTGGCGCGAAATTGCTCAGGTAGCCGCCGAGCGCCGCCAGCGTGTCGACCTGCATGGCGACGATGCGGCCGTCCCGGTCGAAGCCCATGCGGGCGCGGGTGTGGTGATCGCGCGCCTGGGCGTCGGACAGGAATGTATCGGTGCGCGTCGCCGTCCAACGCACAGGCCGGCGCAGCACTTGCGCGGCCCAGGCGATGGTCGAGACCTCGACCGCAAAATTTCCCTTCACGCCGAAACCGCCGCCGACGTCGGGCGAAACGACGCGGATTTTGTGCTCGGGGATATGCAGCGTGTAGAGCGACAGCCAGCGCCGCAGATAATGCGGCTGCTGGGTCGTGGCGTAGAGCGTGTAGCGGTCGCCCGCCGCATCGTATTCGCAGAGATAGGCGCGCGGCTCCAGCGGATTGGCGGCGAGCCGGCTGTTGTGCAGGTCGAGCGCGACGATTTTGGCGGCGCCGGCCATCGCGCTTTCCGTTTTCTCCCGGCTGCCGCGCTCGATATCGAACACGATGTTGGAGCCGAAGCGCTCGTGAATGAGCGGCGCGCCGGGCGCGAGCGCCGCGCGTGGATCGCAGACGCTTGGCAGCGGCTCATAGTCGACCGCGACCGCCTCGGCGGCGTCTTCCGCCGCGAAGCGGCTTTCCGCAACCACAGCGGCGACGATGTCGCCGACGTGGCGCACTTTGTCACTGGCGAAGGCCGGCCGCGGCGCATTGTTCATCGGCCGGCCATCGGAAAACGGCATCGGATGCACCACGGTGAGCTCGCCGTGGCCGGCGCGCTTCCAGTCTTCGGCGGTGAGCGTGAGCAGCACGCCGGGCATGCCACCCGCGACCGTAGTTGAAACTCCGCGGATGCGCGCGTGGCCGTGCGGGCTGCGCACGAAGGCGCACCACGCCGTCCCGGGCGGCACTACGTCATCGACAAACAGTCCCTTGCCGCGCAGGAAGCGCACGTCCTCGCGCCGGCGCAGCGGTTGACCGACGTAGCGGGCTTCGCTTGCGGGCGTCTCAATGTTCATACGGGCGCATCGCCTGATCAGCCGAAGATCGCCGGGCCGCCGCCGGCTTTGACGCGCGCTTCGAGCTTGCGGCAGAAATAGCGGTATGAGTGCTGCCAGTGCGCCGGCGTCGAGATTTGCCGGTGCCGTTTGTCGCGCACCGCGGGGTCCGGCATATTGGTCTTCAGGTTCGCGGCACGGCCGGTGATGTGGGCCTTGCAGGCTTTTTCCAGAAATATTCCAGCGCAAATCGCCTGCTCGATGCTGCCGCCGCAAAACACCACGCCGTGATTGCCGAGCAGCATGGCGAAGGTTTGCCCGAGCGAATGCGCAATGGCCTCGCCTTCGCTCTTCAGCGTGATCAGCGCGACGTCGGCCTCATGCCGCGGCACGTCGATGAATTGATCGGCGTCGAGTGTAAAGGGTTGCAACGGCTCCGTCGCCGCCGAAAACACGCTGGCATAAAACGGATGGGTGTGGACCACCACGTTGATGTCAGTGCGCGCGCGAAAAATCTCCGAATGGATCGGCCACTCGGAATGGCGCCCGCCGCTGCCGGCGATTTGTTGTCCGTCCCAATCGACCAGCACGAAGTCGTCGGGGCCCAAAACTTCGCCGAGGCCGATCTGATTGCGCTTCATCCAGAATCCCCGGCCGCCGGCCTCGCGCATCGAGAGATGGCCCAGCGTCATGTCGCCGTGCCCTTCCATGTCGAGAATCCGGCAGGCGCGCGCCGCCTCGGTCAGGCGCTCGCGCGTTGCGGCATCCATGTCGGCCATCGGCGACCCTCTCGGAATTCTACGCCCAGCTTATCGATGCGGCACCACGGCGGTAGCTTCGATTTCGACCTTGGCCAAATCCTCGACCAAGGCCACGACCTGCACCAGCGTCATGGTCGGAAAATGCTTGCCCATCACGGCGCGATACGCGTCGCCTAGTTCGCGCAACCGCGAGAGATAGTCCTTCTTATCGGTGACGAACCAGGTCAGGCGGGTGATGTGCTCAGGCCCGCCGCCGGCTTCGGCAACCAGCGCCACGATGTTCGCCAAAGCCTGGCGCGCTTGCGCGACGAAATCCGTGCTGTCGAATTCTTGCTCGGCATTCCAGCCGATCTGGCCGGCGAGGAACACCACGCGGCCTTCGGCCACGATGCCGTTGGCAAAGCCCTTTGGCTTTTTCCAGTTTTGCGGATGAAGGAAAGTATGAGCGTCGGTCATCTCGTTGGCGTTTCCCTCTCTACCGTCGTCCCCGCGAAAGCGGGGACCCATAATCCCTGTGCAATGGCCGTTACGCCGTGGTTATGGATTCCCGCTTTCGCGGGAATGACGCGTGTTACGAAGCCTCCGGCCGCAGGCGGAAGCGCTGGATTTTTCCGGTCGGTGTTTTCGGCAGCGCGTCGGTGAATTTCACCGAGCGTGGATATTTGAACGGCGCGATGGTCGCCTTGACGTGATCCTGCAGGCGCTTGGCCGTGTCGACGCCGGCGATGACGCCTTCGGCGAGCACCACGTGGGCCTCGACGATCTGGCCGCGGCCCTCGTCCGGCGCGCCGATCACCGCGCATTCCTTGACGTCGGGATGCGATAATAGGGCTGCTTCCACCTCGGGCCCGGCGATGTTGTAGCCGGCCGAGATGATCATGTCGTCGTTGCGCGCGGCGAAATGGAAGTAGCCGTTCGCATCCTGGGTGAAGGCATCGCCGGTCAGGTTCCAGCCGTCGCGGACATACGCGCTCTGCCGCTTGTCGGCGAGATAGCGGCAGCCGGTCGGGCCGCGCACCGCGAGCTTGCCGACCTCGCCGCGCGGTTTTTCGTTCATGTCGTCGTCGACGATCTTGGCCTCGTAGCCGGCGACCGGCTTGCCGGTCGAGGCCGGCGCCGCGTCGCCGAAGCGATTGGAGATGAAGATGTGCAGCATCTCGGTCGAGCCGATGCCGTCGAGAATGGGCTTGCCGGTTTTTTGCACCCAATCGTTGAACACCGGCGCCGGCAAGGTTTCGCCGGCGGACACTGCCGCGCGCAGCGACGAGAGATTGGCGCCCTGATTCATCGCCGCCAGCATGGCGCGGTAAGCCGTCGGCGCCGTGAACGAGATGGTCGCCTTATAGGTTTCGATGATCTCGATCATGTTGGCGGGCGAAGCGTTTTCCAAAAGCGTGGCGGTGGCGCCGAAGCGCAACGGAAAGATCGCCAGGCCGCCAAGCCCGAAGGTGAAGGCGAGCGGCGGCGAGCCGACGAAAATATCGTCGGGTGTCACGTTGAGAACTTCCTTGGCATAACCGTCGGCGATGATCAGGAGATCGCGGTGGAAATGCATCGTTGCTTTCGGTTCGCCGGTGGTACCCGAGGTGAAGCCGAGCAGCGCCACGTCGTCGCGGCCGGTTTTCACCGCCTCGAACGTCACCGCCTTGCTGAGCGCGATGCGGTCGAGTTCGGCGTCGTGATTGGCGGTCCCGTCGAAGCCGATCACCTGTTTGAGGAATTTGCTTGTCTTGGCGCAGGTGGCGAGCTCGTCCATCAACCGCGTATCGCACAGCGCCAGCGCCACTTCGGCCTTGTCGACGATCTTTGCCAGTTCGCCGGCGCGCAACATCGGCATGGTGTTGACCACCACGGCGCTGGCCTTGGTGGCGGCGAGCCAGCACGCCACCATCGCCGGATTGTTGGCGGAGCGGACCAGGATGCGGTTGCCCGGCTTGATGCCGAAATCCTCGACCAGCGCGCGGGCCATGCGGTTGGTCCAATCCGACAGCTCCTTGTAAGTGCGGCGGCGGCCGTTGCCGATCAGCGCCACGTGGTCGCCAAAGCCGCGCGCCACCATGCGGTCGGTCAACTCGACGCCGATGTTGAGTTGCTCGGGATAGTCGAAGCCCTTGAGCGGAATCTCCGGCCATTGCGGCGGCGGCGGAAGATTGTCGCGGGTGAAGGTGTCGGTATGGGCCGAGCGGCCGAGCGATGGCATGGTCATGCTCCTGAAAGCACTTGCCGTGCGATGATGACTTTCTGGACTTCGGACGCGCCTTCATAGATGCGCAGCGCGCGGATTTCGCGATAGAGCCGCTCGACGATGTGGCCGTGGCGCACACCGTCGCCGCCGTGCAGCTGCACCGCCTTGTCGATGACCTGCTGTGCGCGCTCGGTGGCGTAAAGTTTTGCCATCGCCGCCTCGCGGGTGACGCGCGCGGCGCCGTTGTCCTTGGCCCAGGCGGCGCGATAGACCAAGAGCGCCGCCGCATCGACGTCGAGCGCCATTTCGGCGAGTGAGCCTTGCACCATCTGCAGATCGGCGAGCGGTCCGCCGAACAGTTTTCGGTTTTTCGCGCGCGCGATGGATTCATCGAGCGCGCGGCGGGCGAAACCGAGCGCCGCGGCGCCGACGGTGGCGCGGAAAATATCGAGCGTCGCCATGGCGATCTTAAAACCTTCGCCTGGCGCGCCAATCATGGCGGAGGCCGGAACGGTGACGCGCTCGAACTTCAGGCGCGCCAGCGGATGAGGCGCGATGACATCAATGCGTTCGGCAACGGAAAAGCCCGGCAGTTTTCCCGGCAGCAGAAACGCCGAGAGGCCCTTGGCGCCGAGGCCTTCGCTGGTGCGCGCAAACACCACGTAGAGATCTGCGATGCCGCCGTTGGAAATCCAGGTCTTCTCGCCGTCGAGGACAAAACCGTCGCCGTAGCGCTTGGCGGTCAGCGCGATATTGGCGACATCGGAGCCGGATTGTTGCTCGGTCAGCGCGAAGGCGGCGATGGCGCCGCCGCTGCGCGTGCGTTTGAGCCAGTCGCGCTGCTTGGCGTTGCCGAACAGGCTGATCGGCCCGGCGCCGAGACCCTGCATGGCGAAAGCGAAGTCGGCCAAGCCGTCGTGCCGCGCCAGCGTCTCGCGGATGAGGCAGAGCATGCGCACATCGAGCGCGGCCGGCGCGTCGGGATCCGGCGCAGTATGGGCGAGCCAGCCGTCGCGGCCGAGCTTTTGCACGAGGTCGCGGCAGGCCGCATCGACGTCGCCATGGTCCGCCGGCAGATTGGCCGCGCACCATTGCTCGAGGCTAGCGGCCAGCGCGCGATGGCGGTCGGTGAAGAACGGCCAACTGAGAAAAGTCTTGTCCGCCACTAGTTGCCCTCGAACACCGGTTTCTGCTTGGCGACGAACGCCCGATAGGCGCGCTCGAAATCCTTTGTCTGCATGCAGATCGCCTGGGCCTGTGCCTCGGCCTCGATGGCCTGATCGAGGCTCATCGACCATTCGGCAACGAGCTGCGTCTTGGTGATGCCGTTGGCAAAGGTCGGGCCCGTCGCGATTTTTTGCGCGAGCGCCAGCGCTTCGCGCTCGAGCGCGTCGGCGGCGACGAGCCTGTTGAAGAAACCCCAGGCCTCGCCTTCCTGCGCTGTCATGGCGCGGCCGGTGTAAAGTAATTCCGCGGCGCGGCCCTGGCCGATGATGCGCGGCAGGATCGCACACGCCCCCATGTCGCAGCCGGCGAGTCCCACGCGATTGAACAGGAATGCGGTCCGCGCGCCGGGCGTCGCGAGGCGCAGATCCGCGGCCATGGCGATAATGGCGCCAGCGCCGGCGGCGACGCCGTCGACCGCGGCGATGATCGCCTTGCCGCAATGGAGCATGGCCTTGACCAAGTCGCCGGTCATGCGCGTGAAGGCGAGCAGTTGCTTTGCGTCCATGGCGACCAGCGGGCCGATGATCTCGTGCACGTCGCCGCCGGAGCAGAAATTGCCGCCGTTGGACAGGAACACCACGGCGTGGACGTCGTCGGCATGAGCGAGGTCGCGAAACGTATCGCGCAGCTCGGCGTAAGACTCGAAGGTCAGCGGGTTCTTGCGTTCCGGCCGGTTCAGCTGGATGACGGCGACGGCGCCGTCCATGCGCCAGAGAAAATGTTTGGGCGTCAGCGCCGCCATTTTTTTGGTCATGCTTCGCCCTCCCAGTCGCTGCGGAACGATTTCAGCTTGGCCGACATTTGCTCGGCGTCGCGCACCGAGAGCCCGCCGAGCAGCTCATCGACCCAGCTTTCGTGCGCCGCCGCCATGTCGGCGAACAGTGTGCGGCCCTTGCGGGTGAGGCTGATGAACGAGGTGCGGCGGTCGCCATTGCGCTGCGCGCGTGCCACCAGGCCGTCGGAGACCAGGCGGTCGACAATGCCGGTGATGTTGCCGTTCGACACCATGAGGAACCGTGAAATCTCGCTCATCAGCATGCCGTCGGGCTTGCGGTAGAGCGCCGCCATGACGTCGAAACGCGGCAGCGTGGCGTTGAACTGCGATTTCAGCCGCTCGCGCGCCACGCTTTCAATCAGCCTGCTGGCGCGCAACAGCCTGATCCATAACCGCAACCGCGATTTGCTGTCGCTCTCTTTTGGTTCCGCGATGGCCGGCAGCGGCGCGCTCACCATGTCTCGCCTCCTGACAGCGAAATGGCTTGGCCGGTGATGCTGGCGGCCCCTTCGGTGCACAGCCACAACACCGTGTCGGCGACTTCACGCGGCGTGATGAAACGGCCTTGCGGATTCCGAGCCGCCAGCAGCGCGCGCGCTTCGGCCTCGCTGCGCTTGGTGGTCGCGACGATGCGAGCCACCGCCTGCTCCAGCATCGGCGTCTCGGTGTAGCTTGGACACACCGCGTTCACGGTGATGCCGTCCCTGGCGGTTTCCAGCGCCAAGGTTCGCATCAGCCCGATCACGCCATGCTTGGCGGCGACATAAGGCGCGATATAGGGCGCGGCGCGGATGCCGGCCGTCGAAGCGATGAAGACGATGCGGCCCCATTTTTTCGCGCGCATGCCGGTGAGCGCCGGCTGCACCGAAAAGAACGCGCCGGTGAGGTTGACGTTGAGCGTATTGGTCCAAAGCTCTGCCGAAATTTTCTCTGCGGGCGCGCTCTGGGCGCCGCCGGCATTGGCGACCACGATGTCGAATTTTCCGCGCGCCGCCTGGGCGGTGTCATAGAGCTGCGCGAGCGATTTCTGGTCCGTCACGTCCGCCGTTTCGGCATGAATATTTTTATGCCGCGCCGCCATTTCATCGAGCTGTTGCCGGCGCCGCCCGCAAATCGTCACTGTCGCGCCGGCTTCGGCCAAAGCAAGCGCGATGGTTGAGCCGATGCCGCTGCCGCCGCCGGTGACAAGTGCGTGTTTGCCGCTGACGCTCATGATCATACCGCCGTTGGCGCGGGTTCAGCACTGCCGGAAATTCGATAAAGCTGATCGCGGCCGGCGTAATAAGGCGGCGGCCACGCTTCCCCGCGGTCGCCGAGCTTTGCCGCGGCGTGCAAGGTCCAATACGGATCGGCGAGATGCGGCCGCGCCAGGCAGACGAGGTCGGCGCGGCCCGCCATCAGGATCGAGTTGACGTGGTCCGGCTCAAAGATGTTGCCGACCGCCATGGTCGCCATGCCGGTCTCGTTGCGGATGCGGTCGGAGAACGGCGTCTGGAACATGCGGCCGTAGACCGGCCGCGCGTCGATCGAAGTCTGGCCGGCCGACACGTCGCAGATGTCGACGCCGGCTTCCTGCAGCATGCGGCTGATCGCCACCGCGTCGCGCGGCTCGATGCCGTCCGAGCCGACCCAGTCGTTGGCGGAAATGCGCACCGAAATCGGCTTCTCCGCCGGCCACACCGCGCGCACCGCGTGAAAGATCTCCAGCGGATAGCGCATGCGGTTCTCCAGCGAGCCGCCGTAAGCGTCGGTACGCTTGTTGGTCAGCGGCGTGATGAACGACGAGAGCAGATAGCCGTGCGCGCAATGGATTTCGAGCATGTCGAACCCGGCGCGCGCCGCCATCTCGGCTGAGGCGACGAACTGATCGCGGACCAAATCCATGTCGGCGCGCGTCATGGCGCGGGCGACCTGGTTGCGCGGCGACCAGGCGATCTCTGACGATGCCAGCACCGGCCAGTTGCCGGACTTGAGCGGCGCGTCCATCTCCTCCCAGCCGAGTTGCGTCGAGCCCTTGGCGCCGGAATGGCCGAGTTGGCAGCAGATCTTTGCGTCGGTCTCGGCATGGACGAAATCGACGATGCGCTGCCACGCCGCCTCGTGCGCCGGCGCATACATCCCGGTACAGCCGGGCGTGATACGCCCCTCGGGACTGACGCAAGTCATCTCGATGCAGACCAGGCCGGCGCCGCCCTTGGCGCGCTCGCCGTAGTGCACGAGGTGCCAGTCGGTCGGGCAGCCGTCGATCGCTTTGTATTGCGCCATCGGCGACACCACCATCCGGTTTTTCAGCCGCATGTCGCGCAGCCGGAACGGTGCGAACATCGGCCGGCGCACCGTGTTGTCGCCGGCGCCGGCGAGGCGCTGGAACCAGGCTTCGGCGCCCTCGAGCCAACTCTTATCGCGCAACCGCAAATTCTCGTGGCTGATGCGCTGCGAACGCGTCAGCAGCGAATAGTTGAACTGCACCGGATCGAGGTGCAGATAGCGCTCGACGTCCTCGAACCATTCCAGCGAATTGCGCGCCGCGCTTTGCAAACGGAGAACTTCGGTGCGCCGCGCATCCTCGTATTTCGCAAACGCCGCCGCCATGGTCGGCTCGCTGCGCAGATAATTTGCCATGGCGATCGCGCTCTCCATGGCGAGCTTTGTTCCGGAGCCGACCGAGAAGTGCGCCGTTGCCGCCGCGTCGCCCATCAGCACGATATTTTCGTACGACCACGTCTCGCACAGCACGCGCGGAAAATTCAGCCACGCCGAACCGCGCACATGCGCTGCGTTCGACATCAACCGGTGACCGCCGAGGTATTTTGCAAAGATTGTCTCGCAGGCCCGGCAGTTCTCCTCCTGGCTCATGGTGCCGAAGCCGAATTTTTGCCAGGTGTCATCGGCGCATTCGACGATGAAAGTCGCGGTGTCGGCATCGAACTGGTAGGCGTGCGCCCAGATCCAGCCGTGCGCGGTCTCCTCGAAGATGAAGGTGAAGGCGTCGTCGAATTTTTGGTGGGTGCCGAGCCAGACGAATTTGTTCTTGCGGGTTTCGACGCCGGGCTTGAAGTGGGCGGCGAATTCGGTGCGCGTTCTTGAATTGAGCCCATCGGCGGCGACGACCAGGTCGTGAGTCTTGGCCAGCTCCGTGGCGCTGGCGATCTCGGTCTGGAAGCGCAGATCGACGCCGAGCCCGCGGGCGCGCTGTTGCAACAGTTGCAACAGCTTCTTGCGCGCGATGCCGGAAAAGCCGTGGCCGGTCGAGACGATCTTGCGGCCGCGATAATGCACGGCGATGTCGTCCCAATAGGCGAAATGGCGGCGGATCTCGCCGGCGCTCAGCGAATCGTTTTTCGCAAGATTCTCGAACGTCTCGTTGGACAGCACCACGCCCCAGCCGAACGTGTCGTCCGGCTTGTTGCGCTCGAACACGGTGATGTCGTGCGCGGCGTCGCGCAACTTCATGCTGATCGCGAAATAAAGGCCCGCGGGGCCGCCGCCGAGGCAAGCAATCTTCATGGCTGCCGCCATCCTGCTTGACGCGCCCATGATCATGGCACCGCAGGCGATATATTTCAAGCTTGAAGATTTAAGTTTGAAGCATTATTCCACATCTTCCGTCACGTTCGGGCCTGTTGCAATCATGGCCTTGTATTGTCTAGGGTTTTCGCGACATTCGGCGGGAAGGCGGCACAAATGAGCGGTAATCCAACGGTCGCGTCGGTGGTCGCGCGGGACCTCGGCGGCTACGGCGCGCGGCGCTGCTTCGGTCTCCTCGGCACCGCCAATTTCAAGATTTCCCACGGCCTGGTCGAAGCCGGCGTCGAGCTGATCTCCGCGCGTCACGAAGGCAACGCCGCGACCATGGGCGACGCCTATGCCAAGGCGACCGGCGAGCTCACGCTGGTCAGCGTGCATTCCGGCCCGGGGCTGACCAATGCGCTGACCGGCATCGCCGAAGCGGCGAAAAGCCGGACGCCGCTCCTGGTGCTGGCGGGCGATGTCCCCAATGGAGCGGTGAAGAACAATTTTTATATCGAGCAGGCCGAAATGGTGCGTGCCGTCGGCGCGGTGTCGGAGCGATTGCATACGCCGGGCTCGGCGCGCGACGACATGTTGCGCGCCGTCACCCGAACCTTGCGTGATCGCCAGACCGTGGTCTTGAGCATGCCGCTCGACGTCCAGCACGCGCCGCTCGCCTCGAACCTGCCGCCGCTCGAATTGCCGCCGGCGCCGGGGCGGCTGCATCCCGATCCCCGTGCCATCGCGCGCCTTGCCGATGCGCTCTTGCAGGCGCAGCGTCCGCTCATCCTCGGCGGTCGCGGTGCGGTGATCTCCGATGCCGAGCAGGATTTGATCGCGCTCGCCGACAGCGCCGGCGCGCTATTGGCGACGTCGGTGTGCGGCCACGGGCTGTTTTCGGGAAATCCCTGGTCGGTCGGCATCAGCGGCGGCTTCTCGTCGCCGGTCGCCGATGAGCTGATCGCCGAGAGCGATGTCATCCTGGCGTTCGGCGCCAGCCTGACGCAATGGACCACCAAGAAAGGCAAGCTGATCGCGCCCGGTGCCGTGGTGGCGCAGGTCGATATCGACGGGCCGAAGCTCGGCTATCAGATGCCGGTGCAGCTCGCGGTGCATGGCGACGCCAAGGCGACGGCGCAGGCGCTGCTGGCGGAACTTAGTCGTCGCGGAGGTGGGAAAGCCGGCCGCCGCAACAACGTCATGCGTGAGCGCATTCGTTCAGGCGACAATCATCATTTCCCGCATCCTGATGAATCGAGCAAAGACTTCATCGATCCGCGCACCTTGAGCAAGGCGGTCGATGCCATTTTGCCGGCGGAGCGCGTGGTGGCGTCGGACTCCGGGCATTTCTGCGGCTGGGTGCCGCGATACTTGCGGGTGCCGAACGCGCGCGCCTCGTGCCTGAGTCATTCGTTCCAGTCGGTCGGCCTTGGCTTGCCGTCGACCATCGGCCTTGCCATCGCCAATCCCGGAAAGCTCGCGGTGCTCGGTGCCGGCGACGGCGGTTTCCTGATGTCGATGGCCGATATGGAAACCGCGGTCCGCCTGGGCTTGCGGATGTGCATCCTGGTCTATAACGACGCGTCTTATGCGGCCGAGGTCCATTACTTCGGCCGGCAAGGCTTTTCGACCGACATCGTCAAATTTCCCGACACCGATTTCGCCGCGATCGCCCGCGGTTACGGCGCGCGCGGCGCCACGGTGCGCACGCTCGCCGATCTCGATCCGGTCAAAGCGTGGGTCGCCGAAGGCGCGCCGGGCGTGTTCGTGATCGACGGCAAGATCAATCCGAAGCTGGAAGCCGACTGGCACGCCGAGCATTTTCCATCCTGACCCCGAGCAGTTGAAGTGTTGTTACGTCGCCGGTTATGGTTGCGGGTCCGGTGTCGGACGCACCGTGACAGGACCGTGTCGTGACGCGCCAATGGTGTGCGGACGAGCGTCGGGTCTTCAGGGGCTACATCCGAGATCAAAGGGGAGGGCAGCAATGTTCGGCAGTACAATTCTTGACCTTACATTCGGTCTGATTTTCACATTCCTGATCATCAGTCTGGTGACGAGCACCGCCACGGAAGCTTTTGCTTCGGCGCTTTCCTGGCGGGCAAACGTGCTTCTTCAAGGCGTAAAGGACCTTCTCAACGACCCGAAGTTCACCGGACTGGCGTTGAGCGTCTACAACCACGGCCTGGCGAATTCGCAGGCAAACGGCACCGCTTCCGCAGCAACGCCACCCGGTACAATACCCTCCTACATCGCTCCGCAGCAGTTTGCCTGCGCTTTGATCGACCTGGTGGGCCTTTCGCCCGGCGCCGGCGTGCCGGCCTTGCAGGCAAAGATCGATGCGCTGGTCCCGGACAAGCAATTGAACGCGGTGCTCAACGGCATGGTCGTGCGCGCCGGTGGCGATATGGATCGCATCCGCGACGACATCGCGGGGTGGTTTGACAATGGCATGAATCGCGTCAGCGGCGTGTACAAGCGAAAAACGCAATTGTGGTCGTTCGCGATCGCCGTGGTGCTGGCGATCGCGCTCAACATCGATGCCGTCAAAATCTCCCACGCGCTATGGAATCAACCGATGGTCCTCAAGGGGATCACACCGCAGGCCGGTGAAACGGCGGCGGCCGCGCTCGGTCAATTGCAAAGCCTTGGATTGCCGTTCGGCTGGGATAACGAGGCATTCAATTACATTCGAACCAACCCGAATTGGCTGTATGCCATGGTCGGCTGGCTTATTACCGCCTTGGCGACGCTTTTCGGCGCGCCGTTCTGGTTCGACACGCTGCAAAGGTTCGTCCAGTTGCGCGGTGCCGGTGCCAAATAGCGGATAGAGATAATTGCCGGCGCGACGGCGCTATAGATTTTCGTCAAGGCTGCGCGCCGGCAAATAATGTAGTACGCGCCGCTCGACCAAAATCACGCCGAGATAGGCGATGGCGCCCACCACGGTGAGCATCACAATCGAGACGAACACCAAGGGCGTGTTGGCCTGGCCTTCGCCGAAAGTCAGCAGATAGCCGAGCCCGACATTGCCGCCGACCAGTTCGCCGACCACGACGCCGACCACGGCGAGCGTGGCACCGATGCGCAGGCCCGCGAACATCGGCGGCATCGAGGTCGGAAATTCGATCTTCCAGAAAATCTGCGCCCGCGTCGCCTTGAACGCGCGAGCAAGGTTGATCAAATCGGGATCGACGGTGCGTACCGCGGTGAGCACATTGACCATCACCGGAAAGAACACGATCAGGATGGCGACCAGGATTTTTGGATAGACCGTAAAACCCATCCAGAGAATGAACAGCGGCGCGAACGCGACCTTGGGCGCGATCTGCAGCGCCAGGATATAGGGCGACAACGCAAGCTCTGCCGTGGGCGACATGCCGAGCATATAGCCGGCGAAAGCGCCAAGCAGGCTGCCGAGGATAAAACCGGCCAGCACTTCGGCGACGGTGATGCCGGTGTGCAGCAACAGATGATCGAACCGCAACGCATGGACGAACTCGGTGGCAACCGCGGACAGCGGCGGCACGATGAAGGATGGGACGCCGAGCAGGCCCGGCCCCCACTGCCATGCTGCCAGAAAGACCACGAACAACACCGCGCTCGCGGCGGTTCCCTTGCGCATCTGCGACGATCGTGCGTCGCCGCTCACGCGCCGCCTCCCGCCGCCTGCTGTTCCAGCGAAGCGTGGCCGATATCGAGCCGATCCATCAGCCGCGCGACATAGTCGTTGACCTTGGGATCGCGGCGCCGCGCGATCGGATTGTCGCGCCCCGCCATGTCGATGGCGATTTCGTCGATGATGGCGCCCGGGCGGCGGCTCATGACCAGCACGCGGTCGGACAGCGTCACGGCTTCCGCAAGATCATGGGTGATGAGGAGCGCGGTCTTGCGCGCCCGCATGAGCGTCTGGGCAAGGTCGCGTTGCAGCACGATCCGGGTCTGGGCGTCCACGGCGGAGAATGGTTCGTCGAGCAGCAGCACATGGGGATCGACCGCCAGCGTGCGCGCCAGCGCCACCCGTTGCCGCATGCCGCCTGATAATTGGTGCGGATAGTGATTGGAAAATTCCGCGAGGTTGAAATTTTCCAGCAGCGCCTGGGCGCGCTGCCGGCGCTCGGCCGCCGGGACGCCCTGGATCTCGACGCCGAACATGACGTTCTCGGCGACGGTGCGCCATGGCAGCAACAAGTCTTTCTGCAGCATGAAGGCGACGTGGGCATTCGGCCCGACGACCCTCTCGCCATCGACGAAGGCTTCGCCTTCGCTCGGCGCGGTGAGGCCTGAGCCGATGTTGAGCAGCGTGCTCTTGCCGCAGCCGCTCGGCCCGATCAGCGACACCACTTCGCCGTCGCGCACGGCGAAACTCACGCCCTGCACGGCGGTGAGCACGCCGCGGTTGCCGGTTGCCGCAAAACGCATCGTCACGTTGCGGTATTCGAGGCGGACGACGTCGGACATGAACGACCGGTTGTTTGTTGGGCCGATTGCGCGCATATCGCCGCCCAGGAAGGTCAAGTATAGTGGCAAAGACTGGGATCGCCGATAGGGCAGGGGCCGCGCGACAACGTCGCCGTCGCCCGTGCGCACGAAGGAGCAATGTATGTCCGACCGCGTCAACAGATTATCGCGCCGCCATTTGCTGCAAGGCGCGGGCGGCATCGCGCTCGGCCTCGGTGTTTTGGCTGGCGCCCCGGCGCGAGCAGACGAGACCATCACCTATTTGTTTCCGGCGCCGCCGCTCCTGCCGGCGTTCGGGCCGATCCGGCTCGCCCAAGGCAAGGGCTACTTCCGAGAAGCCGGGCTGACCGTCAATTTCGCCACCGGCCGTGGCGGCGTCGATGTCGCCAAGCAGGTCGGCGCCGGCAATGTGCCGCTCGGCGGCATCGTCGCCGATGCGCCCATTGTCGTCAGGCAAAACGGCGTGCCGGTGAAGATCGTCTGCCTGTTCGGCGGCAAGGGCTTCATGCAGCTCGTGGTGCGCGCCGATTCCGGCATCGAAAAGCCGGCCGACCTCAAGGGCAAGACCATCACGGTGATGTCGTTTCAGGACACCACGTTCTACGCGCTGCTCGGTTTGCTGGCGAGCGCCGGCCTGACCAAGGACGACGTCGATATCCAGTCGGCCGGCCCGGTCGGCGTCTGGCAGATGGTGGCTACCGGTAAATCGGTCGGCATGGCCGGTGTGCCGGATTGGATTCCACCGGTCGAAGCCGCCGGCGTGGCCGTCAAAGTGCTGCCGACCGACGAGTTCTTTCCGCACATGGCGCAGGCCGTCGCGGCCTCCGATCAGATCATCAAGGACAAACCGGACATGGTGCGCGCCTTCGTCAAGGCGGCGCTGCATGGCATGAAGGACATCATGGACGATCCGAATGCCGCGGCCGTCGACTTCGTGAAATTCGTGCCGGAATGGACCGGCAAGGAAGACCAGGTCAAGGAAGCGTTCGCCTATTATGACAAGCTGATCTATCCGGGCCAGAAGCAACTCGGCGCGGTCGATCCCGAGAGAGTCGCCAAGCTGCAGGATTTTTATCTTAAAGCCGGCATCATCGAGAAGAAGTCGCCGGTGGATGATCTGTTCACCAACCAGTTTGTTACATGATGCGCGTCATTCCGGGACGCGGGCGAAGCCCGCGGACCCGGAATCCATAATCACGAACGGTGAGGCGCCGAAGATCATAGCCGTATTCTGAACCGGCGGTGGTTATGGATTCCGGGTTCCTCGCTTCGCTCGGCCCCGGAATGACGGCTATTTCTTCCCGTAACTATCCGTGCCCTGCCAGCCGTTCTTGGAAATATCGAAGATGACGCCGTCGGGGTCCTTGAACTTGCGCTCGAAATTGCCGTGACGCTCGTCGCCGAGATCGAAGAAGAACTTGCCGCCGTTGGCCTCGATGCGCTTTTGGGTCTCGACGAGATCGTCGACTTGGAAGCCGAAATGGTGCGCGCCGACGAAACCTTTGGGGTTTTTCAGGTCCGAGGCCGCGGTGCCGGCGCCGGTCGAGAAATTGAGCAAGGCGAGATTGATCGTGCCGTCGCTCATGTAGATCGCCGAGCCGATATCCAGGTCCTCGCGCGCGATGCGCTTGAGGTCGAATACGGTTTCGTAGAACTTTGCGGCCTTGTCGAGGTCGCTCACGCAGACGGCGAAATGGCGCAGACGGGCCATGGATAAATCCTCCGCTTGGGCTGGCTTCGCCCGGGTTGCAGCCATGATAGTAATCTTGCCGCCATGAGCAAGCGACCATGAGCAACCGACACGCCGAAGTCGTCGGCGCCGGCTTTGCCGGTCTCACCGCGGCCTGCGCGCTGGCGCAGCGCGGCTGGAGCGTGCGCGTGCATGAGCGCGGCGACCGGCTGCGCACCACTGGCGCGGGCATCTATATCTACGAGAACGGCCTGCGGGTGCTGGAGGCGGTCGGCGCTTATGACGCCGCGGTCAAGGGCGCGCCGTTCGCCCATACCCGCGAAGTGCGCGATGGCGACGATCGGCTGATTTCGGTGCACCGCTGGCAAGGCAGCCGCGTGTTCAGCATCGTGCGGCAGAACGTCATCAACGCGCTGGCCGCCGCGGCGACGCGCGCCGGGGTCGAGATCGTCGTCAACTCGGCGGCCGCGAGCGCGACGCCCGATGGCGAGCTTGTTCTGGCCGACGGCCGCCGCATCAAGGCCGATCTGATCGTCGGCGCCGACGGCAGCAATTCGCGGCTGCGCGACGGGCTCGGGCTATTGGCGAAACGCAAATATCTGGTCGACGGCTGCACCCGGCTCCTGATGGACAAGACCGCGGAGGAGCGCGCGCAAACCGACGGCGCCAAGACCATCGAGTACTGGTCGGGCACGCGCCGCCTGCTCTACACGCCGTGCAGCGAGACCGACGTCTATATCGCGCTGACCATGCTCGACAGCGATGAGATCGCCAAGACCGTGCCGGTGCGCAAGGACGAATGGACACGCGCCTTCCCGCATCTCGAAACGCTGATCGACCGCATCGGCGAGCAGGGCCGCTACGATCGCTTCGATCTGATCAAGCTCAAGCGCTGGTCGGCCGGCAGGGTCGCCATCATCGGCGACGCCGCCCATGCCTTGCCGCCGAATATCGGCCAGGGCGGTGGCTGCGCCATGATGAACGCGCTGTCGCTCGCGGTTTATCTGGCGCGTGAAGATGATGTCGCCGCGGCATTGCAGACTTGGGAGCGCAACGAACGGCCGATGACCGAGCACACCCAACGCATCTCGTATTTTTTGGGCCTGCCGACCACCTGGCCGCCGGCGCTGCGCGCGTTGACGCTTAGCATCATCGGCCGCTCGAAATGGCTCACCGCGCAACGCACCCGCACCGCGCTGCACAGGCCGACGGGGACGTAAGCCGGCTAAAACGGAATCGTAATGCCATCCAGCGGCGCGTCGCAATTGACCAGGTCGACGCGCTTCCAGGCGATCATGACGCGGCCGTCGGCCTGCACCAGGCGATGCAGCGCGGTGCCGCCGAACAGCCGCTGCTGCTCGCGGCGGTATTCGATCATCATGAATTTGGAGCGGACGGTGGCGAAGCCTTTTCCGGTTTCTTCGATGGTGACATTGCCGATCATGCGGCTGGTGCGCGAGCGCGGCTCCTGCGAATACATGCGCGGGCTGGCGAGGCGCCGCACGCGGGTCTCCAACAGCCGGCGGTCGTCGTAGATCAGCGACACGGTCTCGACCGGATCGGCCTGGTCGGGCTCGCTCGGCACCCAGTACCAGGCTTCGGGCGTGAACAGAGCGAGCCAAGCGTCGAACTTGCCGTCGTCGAGGAGGCGCGCCTCATGCAGCAAAAATTGCCCGCAGCGATCCAGGTCGAGAGAGTGCCGTGCCGGCAACCGCGCCGATCTGCCCCGCGCAGCGAGCGGGCGTCGTGCGCGTGCCGCGGGCTTCGAAACGCGTTTCGACTTTCTTGCCATCGGCCGGCGCTACGATGCCGCGCGCATGGCGGCGTGACCGTTGGTCATATAGCCGAGCCAGGCATCGAGCATGTTGCGGATATAAACCTCGCTGGTCGAATTCTGGCCGCGCCGGCCGCCGTGGGCGTCGGGCACGTCGCTCTCGAATCCGCGGCCGATCTCGATCCATTCGGCGCCGGCGCTCGACAAGCCCATGCCGATGCGATTGTAGATTTCGAGATCGTCGGTCAGGACCAGCGAGCCGGTGCCGTTGACCGTGTTGGCGAAACTGATGGTGTTGCGGAACATTTGTTCCGGCGCGCCTTTGAGGCGGAAATTATAGGTGTACACGACGGTGCGGTTGACGGCGACTGGATGCACCACGCGCAATTGCTGAAACTGGCTCATGAAAGAGAGATTCGGATAGACATTGCTGTTCCAGCGCCGCACTTCGAGCACGCGCCGGGTCTCCGCCTTGCCTTTCTTCTTCTCCATGGCCGCGATGTAGTCGCGGAACACCGGGTCTTTCAGCGCCGCGACCAGCTTGGCGTCGTCGTGATAGTCGCCGAGATAGGAGTGGCCGTTCGGATAGGTCCAGATGCCGACCTGGGATTCCCAGAAACTGTACGGCGCGCCGTTCTGGCGCATCTGGCGGATGGCAATCTCGCCGGAGCCATCGGAGTGAACGTCGTCGGGCTGCGCCAGCGCGGCATCGATCGAGGAGCGGTGGGTGAAGATCGGATGCGCCGCGTCGCAGAGATTCTCCAGATAGAGCTTCCAGTTAGCGTCATAGGCGTGCTTGAACACGCCGCCCGCGATCTCGACTTCGCCGTCGGGCGCGCGGTCGATCATGTCGTCAAGCGATGTGGTCATGTGGCCGAGGAATTCCTCCAGGCTCGGGCCGTCCGCGGCTTCGCTGGCGAAGACAAAACCGCGATAGCTCTTCACTCGCGCCATCTGTGTCATCGCGGTCTTGGGATTGTTAGGATCGAAATTTTCGGGATAGCCGTGCTGCAGCGGCACCGCCTTGAGCCGGCCGTCGAGGTGATAGGTCCAGCCGTGATAGCAGCACTGAAATTCCGCCGCGTTGCCCTTGTCGTTGGCGACCACCATGGAGCCGCGATGGGCGCATTGATTGTGAATGACGCGGATGGCGCCGCCGGCGTCGCGCACCAGCACCACGGGTTTCCTGCCAATGAAGGTACGGAAGTAATCGCCGGGGTTCTTCACCTGGCTTTCATGGCCGACATAGATCCAGGCGACGCCGAAAATGCGTTCCAGCTCGAGCTCGAAGATCGCCGGATCGGTATAAATCTGCCGGTGCACCCGACCGGGCTGGAACAATGCCGACAGATTTTGGCTCATCGCATTTCCTAATTGCCGAAATTCGCCGCCAGATAGTCGCTGATGGTTTTGGCTTCGTCCGGCGTCGCGGTGGCGCCGCGCTCGACCATGTTGGCGACGATGACCGGCCAGGCCTTGCTGCTGCGCTTGATGGTGGCGACCCGTTCGAGGTCGTGGCACAGGCCGCAGCGCGTCTCGACCAAATCCTTGCCGTGGCCGTCTGGCAGTTTCACCGGCTTGGCCGGCGGCAGATTGGCGCCCGGGCCGAGATTGAGCGCGAGATATTCCACCACCTTGTCGATTTCCGGCGGCGTCAATTGCGCGCCGCGCAGCACCATGTTGTTGACGTAGAAGCGCCAGCCCGCGGCGCCATCGCGGATTCTGGCGATGGTGCCGAGATAGTGGCATTGCGAGCACGCCACCGAAACGATGTCGCGGCCGTCACCGGCCGGCAAGGGATTGGCGTTCTGCGCAAAAGCCGGCACCGCCGCGGTGATGGCGGCGAGCGCAAGAAAACCCGACAACGCGATGCGCATGATCACACCTTCCGGGTGCGCTGGTCGGCAAGCGAATAGGGCGGATGCCATTCCGACACCGCGCCGAGCCCTTCGCGCTTGATGTGAATGTCGAGGAGATACGGTCGGCCCTCCACCGTCGCGGTCTTGGCACGCGCGAACGCGCCTTTGAGATCGCCCGGCTCCTTGACGGTTTCGCCTTCGACGCCGAAGGCGCTCGCCGCCTTGGTGAAATCGACGTCGGGATCGCCGTTGTAGCAGGTCATGTCGCGCGCGGCCTCGAATTGCCGGCCGGCCGAGTTCCAGATGCGATTGCGCTCGTTGTTATAGCTGTGATTGTTGAGCACGATGACGGTGACCGGCGCCTTGTAGCGCGCCATGCTCCACAACGGCTGCGGCCCCGAGAAGCAGAAGCTGCCATCGCCGACCACGGACACCACCGGCACGTCGGGCCGCGCCAGCTTCACGCCGAATGCCGCCGCCATGCCCCAGCCCAAAACGTTCGGGCCGGTGCCAAAGTATTGTTTGTCGTCGCCGCCGAACGCCATCAGCGGGTCCATGGTTTTGCCGGAATCGACGTCGGCGACGTAGCAGGTGTCGCGGTCGAGATTGGCCTCGAGCTCGAGCCCGAGCCGCTCCATGCTGATCGGCGAAGAATCCGCCAAGCCGCGCGCGATCGCCAGCCGTGCATCCGCCATCTGCGCCGAATAGGCGCGGGTCTTTGCCGCGCGCTGGTTGGCGATGTCTTTCAACTTCGACGCGGTCGCCTGGCTGCGGATCGCCGCGGTGAGATCGGCGATGGCGAGCCGCAGATCGGCCACCATGGCAAGGTCGACCGGCGCGCTGCGCGCAAGGCTCGTCGGATCGAGCCGGATCGAAATCAGTTTGGTGCCGGGCGCCGCCAATTCGCCCCAACGATTGCCGAGGTTGAGCAGCACGTCGGGTTGCCCCGGGTAGCGCATGGTGCGCAGATGCGTGCCGATGAACAGCGGATGCCGGGTCGGGAACGGTTTCGACCAATAGCCGAGATTGCCCATCTCGCCGGCGACCGGCGCGCCGAGAAGCTCGGCGAGCTCGATCAATTCCTTCTGGCCGCGGCTCCAGGTGACTTCGTCGCCGATGCTGATCAGCGGATTCTGCGCCGCGATCAGCATGCGCGCGGCTTTTTCGATGTCGTCCTTGTCGGGACGAATGCGCATCGGCACGTCGAACTTGCTACGCTCCCAGACCTGCGCTTTGGCGCGACCGTCCAGCGTATTGGTCGGCAGCGACAGGAACACCGGCCCGCATGGCGGCGTCGAAGCGAATTTCAAGCCGCGCCGCGTGGTCTCGGCCAGCGCAGCGGTCGATTGCGCTTGCCAGAACCATTTGGTGATCGGCTCCGTCATCAGCTCGTGATGATCGGTCTCCTGCCACTGGTCGCGGCCGAGCGCGTCCTGATCGACGGACGCGACCGCGACCAGCATCGGAATCTGGTCCTTCCAGGTATTGACCATCTGGGTCATGGCGTTGGGCAGGCCGATATTGGCGACGACGACGACGCCGGTGCGGCCCGAGGCGCGGGCATAGCCGTCGGCCATGGCGACCACGGCGCCTTCCTGAATGCCCTTGATCAGGTTGATCTCGGGCACATCGACCAGCGCATCGAAGATCGGATGGTCGCCGGTCGAGGGATTGAAGAAAATGTGCTCGACGCCAGCCGATTTGAGCTGCTCGACGAACAGCTTTCCGCCATTGCCCTCGACCTCGCGGATCGCGGCGGGGGCCGCCTCGGTCGTCGGCGTGGCGCTTTGAGCGGCCGGGGCAAGATTTTGCGCCATCGCTTTGGCCGCCATCGAGCTCATGCCCAGCGCGCTCAACCCGGAGACAAGCTGCCGGCGTGACAGCCCTTGATCGAGGTACTGCTTGATCAAGTCCTTCATGGAATCCTCCCTGCGGCGTGCCCGCAACTGTCATCGCCTTGTCGGCGTTGTTGCGACAAGATTAGCACCGGCCGGACCGCGGCCAAAGGGCGCGGCGCGTAGAGCTTCAATGCGCGCGCGCCGAAATGTGTTGACGGCGGCCCGGAACTTGCATGGTTATTGCATAATTAGTGGGCAAATCCAGGCGTAGCGCGTAACAGCATGTCGATCCTCGTCGGGCTCCATCACGCAACGCACTACACCTATGACCGGCCGATCAGCCTCGGGCCGCAGACCGTGCGGTTGCGGCCGGCGCCGCATTGCCGCACCCGCATCCCGAGTTACTCGCTCGACGTCACGCCGGCCCAGCATTTCGTGAACTGGCAGCAGGATCCGCACGGCAATTGGCTGGCGCGTTTCGTGTTTCCGGAAAAGACATCCGAATTTTCTATCGCGGTCGATCTGCTCGCCGATATGGAAGTGATCAATCCATTCGACTTTTTCGTCGAGCCCTACGCCGACAAGTGGCCGTTCAAATTCGCAACCGACTTGCGCGAGGACTTGGCATCCTTCGTCGATCCGGAGCCAGCGGGCCCGCGCCTGAAAGAACTGGTGCAATCGATTTCGCGCGAGCCGCGCAACACCGTCGACTTTCTGGTCGAGCTCAATCAGCGCCTGGCGCACATGATCCGCTACATTGTGCGCATGGAGCCGGGCGTGCAGACACCGGAAGAGACGCTCGCCGCCGGCGCCGGCTCGTGCCGCGATACGGCGTGGCTCATGGTGCAAATCCTCCGGCACATCGGATTGCCGTCGCGCTTCGTCTCCGGCTATCTCATTCAATTGCGGCCGGACACAAAGCCGCTCGACGGGCCCGCCGGCACCGATCTCGATTTCACCGACCTGCACGCCTGGACCGAAGTGTATATCCCGGGCGCCGGCTGGATCGGGCTCGACGCCACGTCCGGGTTGCTGACCGGCGAGGGCCACATTCCGTTGGCCGCGACGCCGCACTACCGTTCCGCGGCGCCGATCACCGGCATGGTCGAGCCGGCGGAGGTCTCGTTCGCTTACGACATGAGCGTTAAGCGGCTCGCCGAGCGGCCGCGGGTGACCGCGCCGTTCTCCGACGAGGCGTGGCATGCGCTCGATGCGCTCGGCGAAAAAGTCGACGCCGATCTTTCCGCGCACGACGTGCGGCTGACCATGGGCGGCGAGCCGACTTTCGTTTCGGTCGACGATTATCAGGCGGCCGAGTGGAACACCGCGGCGCTGGGGCCGAAGAAACGCGGCCATGCCGACGAGCTGATCCGCCGCCTGCGCGATCGTTTCGCCTCGGGCGGACTGCTGCATTACGGCCAAGGCAAATGGTATCCCGGCGAGCCGCTGCCGCGCTGGGCCTTTGCGCTGTATTGGCGCCGCGATGGCGTGCCGATCTGGCGCGATGACAGTTTGATCGCCCGCGAAACCGACGCGAGGCAGCCGTCACGCGACGACGCCAAGCGCTTCGCCGAGGGGATTGCCGCACGCTTGGGAATCACGGCGGACTACGTGCAGCCCGCTTACGAGGACCCGGCCGACCGGATGCTCAAGCAAGGTCTCGTTCCCGACAACATCGATCCGAGCGATCCGCAGGTCGACGATCCGGCCGAGCGCGCGCGCATTCTCGACTTGTTCGACCTGACCTTGTTCGATGCCCATCTCGGCCGGCCGGCGGGTTACGTGCTGCCGCTGCAACGCTGGAGCGCGCAGGCAAAACCCGGATGGTTGAGCGAAATGTGGCGCACGCGGCGCGGCAAACTCTTCCTGACTCCGGGAGATTCGCCGCTCGGCTTCCGGCTGCCGCTGCAATCGCTGCCTTATCTGGCGCCTGCCGATTATCCGCATCTGGTGCCCGCCGATCCGTTTGCCGAGCGCACGCCGCTGCCGGCAGAGAAGGAGAAGGCGGTGCCGGCGGTCGCGCCGAAAGCGCCAGTCAAGCGTCAGACGCCGGCGGCAACCGCGGCGCCGCGTGCCGGCAGCATGCCGGTGCGCACTGCTTTGTCGGTCGAACTGCGCGACGGACGGCTGTGCGTGTTCATGCCGCCGGTGGAAACGCTCGCCGATTATCTCGAACTGCTCACGACCATCGAAGCCACTGCCGCCGAGCTCGGCCTGCCCGTCCACGTCGAAGGCTACGCGCCGCCGCCCGATCCGCGGCTCAACGTGCTGAAAGTCACGCCCGATCCCGGCGTCATCGAGGTCAACATTCAACCGGCGGAATCCTGGCGCGAAGCCGTCGATATCACGCAAGCGGTTTACCAGGACGCCCGCGCCTGCCGGCTCGGCACCGACAAATTCATGATCGATGGCCGGCATACCGGTACCGGCGGCGGTAATCACGTCGTGCTCGGCGGCTTGAGCGCGGCAGACAGCCCGTTCCTGCGGCGGCCCGATCTGCTCAAGAGCCTGGTGCTCTATTCGCTGCGGCGGCCGTCGTTGTCTTATTTGTTTTCCGGCCTGTTCGTCGGGCCGACCAGCCAGGCGCCGCGCATCGATGAGGCGCGCCAGGATCTGCTCTACGAGCTCGAAATCGCCATTTCGAAAGTGCCGCCGCCGGGCGGTGGCGAACCGGTGCCGCCGTGGCTGGTCGATCGCTTGTTCCGCAACATTTTGGTCGATGTCACCGGCAACACTCATCGCACCGAGATCTGCATCGACAAATTGTTTTCGCCGGACGGCCCGACTGGCCGGTTGGGACTGGTCGAATTCCGCTCGTTCGAGATGCCTCCCGATGCGCGCATGAGTCTCGCCCAGCAATTGCTGCTGCGCGCCATCGTCGCCGCCTTTTGGCGGGCGCCGCTCGACGGCAAGCCGGTGCGCTGGGGCACGGCGCTGCACGACCGCTTCATGCTCGAGCATTTCGTCTGGGAGGATTTCCGCGACGTCTTGGACGATCTCAAAGCCGCCGGCTACACCTTCGATCCGGTCTGGTTCGAAGCACAGCGGCAATTTCGTTTCCCGCTGTGCGGCACCGTGCACCACGGCGGCGTCGAGCTCGAGCTGCGTCAGGCGATCGAGCCCTGGTATGTGCTGGGCGAAGAGGGCAACGCCGGCGCCACGGTGCGTTTCGTCGATTCCTCGGTCGAGCGGCTGCAGGTCAAGGTTTCGGGCTTCAACGAAGACAGCCATGTGGTGACCTGCAACGGCCGACGCGTGCCGCTGACATCGACTGGGCGGTCCGGCGAATTCGTTGCCGGCGTGCGCTTCAAGGCCTGGAAGCTCGAATCCTCGTTGCAGCCGACTGTTCCGGTCCATGCGCCGTTGACGTTCGACATCGTCGATACCTGGAACCGGCGCTCGCTCGGCGGCTGCGTTTATCACGTGTCCCATCCGGGCGGCCGCAACTACGAGACCTTTCCGGTGAACTCCTACGAAGCCGAAGCGCGCCGCCGCGCCCGCTTCCAGGATCACGGTCATACCGGCGGCTTGATCGATATTCCGCCGCGCGAATTTTCGCTCGAATATCCGCTCACGCTTGATCTGCGGCGTCCGGTCTGAAAGATCCCGCCATGTCAGCGCAGCTCGACACCGCAGCCGATCAGCAACAAGCCGCGCTGCAACAATTCGTGTCCAGCTATCGACAGCTGCCCGGCGTTTTCGACGAGATGATGGATGGCGACGGCAGGGTGCGCGCGCACTGGCAGCCGCTGTTATCGATGCTAGCCAGTCTCGGCAGCGACGAGATCAACCGCCGCTTCGCCGCCGCCGACCGCTATTTGCGCAATTCCGGCGTGTTCTATCGCGTCTACGAGGATGCGGCGGGCCTCGAGCGGCCATGGCCGCTCAGCCATGTGCCGCTCATCATCGAGCCCGGCGAGTGGACGCAACTGGAAGCGGGCGTGATTCAGCGCGCGCAGTTGCTCGAAGCCGTGTTGGCGGATTCCTACGGGCCGGCGACGCTGACCGGCGAGGGCCGTCTGCCGGCGGCCTTGATCGGCGGCAATCCGGAATTCTTGCGGCCGCTGGTCGGCGTTCTTCCGCCCGGCGGCGCGCATCTGCGTTTTTATGCCGTCGATGTCGGCCGCGGCGCCGATGGCCGCTGGTGGGTGCTCAACGATCGCGCGCAAGCGCCGTCAGGCGCCGGCTACGCCATCGAAAACCGTTTGGCGCTGTCGCGGGCCATTCCCGACATCTATCGCACCGCACGCGTCGAGCGCGTCGCGCCGTTCTTCCAGGCCTTTCAGGCCGAGCTGGTCTCGCTCAATCGCCAGGACGATGCGCGCACTTGCCTGCTCACGCCGGGGCCGTTGAACGAAACCTATTTCGAGCACGCCTATCTGGCGCGCTATCTCGGCCTGCTGCTGGTCGACGGTGAAGACCTCATCGTGCGCGACGACGGCGTCTTCATCCGCACGGTGTCGGGGTTGCGCCGCACCGAGGTGATCTTGCGCAGGGTCGACGCCGATTTTTCCGATCCGCTGGAGCTCAACGCCGCGTCGCGCCTCGGCGTCGCCGGGCTCCTGCAAGCCGTGCGCGACGGCAAGATCGTCATTATCAATTCGCTCGGCGCCGGTCTGGTCGAGGCGCGCGCCATGCTGGCCTTCCTGCCGGCGTTGGCGCCCACCGTGCTCGGCGCCGAACTGAAAGTGTCGAATGTCGCGACCTGGTGGCTCGGCCGCGCCGACATGCGCGAGGCGATGATCGAAAAGCTCGACAGCATGGTCATCGCCTCGGCGTTCACCGAATCGTTCGCCGACGGCCGGCCGGGCAGCGAAATTCTGGTCGCCAAGCTCGATGCCGCGCAACGCCAAAAACTCGTTCAGTCGATCCGCGACCGCGGCATCGACTACGTCGCGCAAGAAGCGGTGACGCTGTCGAGCATGCCGGTGTGGCGCGACAACCGCTTGCAGCCGCGGCCGTTCACCTTGCGGCTGTTCCTGGCCAAAGTCGGCGAGCGCTGGCAGGTCATGCCCGGCGGCTTCGTGCGCATCGCCGACAGTGCCGACGCGCGGGCGGTCAGCCTGCAGCGCGGCGCCGCCACGGCAGACGCCTGGGTGCTGAGCCACGGCCCGGTCGGCGAGACGACGCTGCTGCCGACGCCGGAGCGCATGCAGGTGCAGCGCGCCTCCGGGCTGTTGCCGAGCCGCTCCGCCGACAATCTGTTCTGGGTCGGCCGCTATGTGGAACGCGCCGAGGCGACGCTGCGGCTCATTCGCGCCATGATCAACCGCAGCGCCGAGGCCGACGATGCCGCAGCTCCGGTGCTGGGCAGCATCGGCGCGCTGCTTGGCGCCTGGAATGCGATCCCGGACGACATGAACCAAGCACTCACCGCGCCGACCGCGCGCGCGGTGTTGACCCGGAGCGATCTCGAAGGATCGCTGCCCTACCTGGCCGGCGCCGCGCGCTCGTCGGCCTCGATGATCCGCGACCGGTTTTCTCCCGACGCCTGGCGGGCGATCAACGACCTCGCCATCATGATCGGCACGCCGCTGCCGATGGGCCCCGCCGAAGCCGCCATCACCGACCGCGTCGAGGCGGCGCTGCGCATCATCGCGTCGCTGTCCGGCCTCGCCCAGGAGAACATGACCCAGCTCGCCGGCTGGCGCTTTCTCGAGCTTGGCCGCCGCATCGAGCGGGCGCTGTTGACCTGCCGGCTGGTCCGCTGCTTTGCCGAATCCGGCGCTCCGGACGGCGGTCTCGACGTGATGCTCGAGCTCGCCGACAGCCAGATCAGCTATCGGCAGCGCTATGTGATGATCGCGGCGCTGGCGCCGGTCATCGATCTCGTCATGCTCGATCCGAATAATCCGCGCTCGGTGATCTTCCAGCTCGACCGCATCGAGACCCATCTCGGCGCCTTGCCGCGGAAGAATTCAAACGGCCGTCTGTCGCCGGTGCAACAGATCGCCGCCTCGATCGCGACGCGGCTGCGCACCGCAGACGCCGCCAAGGTCGACGACGCGCTGATCATGGATATCGAGCAATCGCTGATGAAGCTGTCGGACGCGATCAGCGCGGCGTATCTGACCAACAACGAGCGCTCCGATTCCATCTGGGAGGCGCTGGCATGATCTACGACGTCCGGCAGACCACCACGTGCAGCTATGCGTCGCCGGTCGCGCACGCGCGCCACGTGCTCCGCCTGACGCCGGTATCGCGCGACGGCGAGCGGGTGCATATCGCCTCGCTGCAGATCGTGCCCGAGCCCATACGCCGGCGCGAGAGCAAGGATTTCTTCGGCAACGTCTTGACCTGGATCGAGATCGCCGAGCCGCACGATACGCTGACGGTGAAACTCCAGGCGCGGGTCGCGGTGGATGCTCCCGTCGAGCCGCCGCCGCTATCGACGCCCGCTTGGGAAACGGTGCGCGAAGAAGCATTTGCGACGAGCGACATCGGGTCGCTGTCGCCGGCGCATTTTCTGTTTCCAAGCCGCATGGTGTCGCTCGATCCCGAGATCCGCGATTATACCCGCGAGAGTTTCTCGCCCGGCCGGCCCGTGCTCGACGCCGCAATCGAGCTCATTCGCCGCTTGAAAACCGACATCGTCTACGAAATTGGCGCCACCACGGTCACCACCATGCCGCCGATGTCGTTCGCGCTGCGCCGCGGCGTCTGCCAGGATTTCGCCCATATCATGATTTCCGGCCTGCGTGGCATCGGGCTGCCGGCGGCCTATGTCAGCGGCTATCTGCGCTCGGCGCCGGCGAGCGACGCTGCGCGTTTGCAGGGCAGCGAGGCCATGCATGCCTGGGTGCTGCTCTGGTGCGGGGCCGCCGCCGGCTGGATTGGGCTCGATCCCACCAATGGGATTCTCGCCGCCGAGGATCATGTCACCTTGGCGATCGGCCGCGACTATACCGATGTCGCGCCGGTGGATGGTGTTATTCTGGGATCGGGCGGACAGCGCATGGGCGTGTCCGTGAACGTGACGCCGGTGCAATAAGTTTCAGCTTGCGCCTGCTGCAATCAAGAAACTCTCGGGAGGACTTTGCATGCGTGCCTACCAACTGCCGAAAGGCGGCGCCGGTATCGAATCGGTCACCCGCGTCGATCTGCCGGAGCCGAAACCGCAGCATCGCCAGGTGCTGGTCAAGGTCGCCGCCTGCTCGCTCAATTTCCGCGACCTCGGCATCGTGCGCGGCACCTACCGCATGGCGGTGCGCGACAAGATCGTGCCGCTGTCCGACGGCGCCGGCGAGGTGGTCGAGATC
>Ga0210385_10000262_pt1 | contig 45189 bp, 40 predicted proteins | sample IncBWH26OmetaG_FD_160107 | JGI IMG/M metagenome (GOLD analysis project Ga0210385, IMG submission 160107) | Forest soil microbial communities from Barre Woods Harvard Forest LTER site, Petersham, Massachusetts, United States - Inc-BW-H-26-O ...
CCGCCGACAATGAAAGCCTCAAGCCCGCCAAGAAGCCGGTCGCACCGGTGAAAGCGCCGCCAAAAGTGGTGAAGAAATAGCGCGTCAGGCCGCCGCCAGCCGATACGTTCCGCCGATCACCGGGTCGCCATCGGTCGTGACGATGCCGCGCCCGACCAGATCCTCCAGATGCGCCAGCACGGAATAGCCCGCCGCGTTGGTCAGGCGCGGGTCAATGCCGATATAGATCGCGCGCACGATGGTCGGGATGTCCGCCTCGCCTTTCGAAAGCCGATGCAAGATCGAGGCCTCGCGGGCCTGGCGGTGACGGATCAGGAAACGCACGTAACGCGGCGCATCGGGAATTTCCGGACCGTGGCCGGAGAAATAAAGATCTTCACCGCGCGCGGCGAGTTTTTCCAGCGAGGCCATGTAGTCGACCATCGATCCGTCCGGCGGCGCCACGATCGAGGTCGACCACCCCATCACGTGATCGCCGACGAACAGGAATTTCCGATCGGGCGAGGCGAAAGCGAGATGGTTGGCGGTGTGTCCGGGAGTTGCAACCGTCTCGAGCCTCCAGCCATTACCCTCGATGATATCGCCGTCCTTGATCTGCACATCCGGGCGAAAGTCGCGGTCCGCGCCTGACTCCGGATTGTGCTTCTCGCTTTCAAAGCGCGGCCGCGATGCGCGGTGCGGCCCTTCGGCATAGACCGGCGCGCCGGTTGGCCCCTTGATCCGCGGGGTATTCACCGAGTGGTCGCGGTGGGTGTGGGTGACCAGAATATGCGTCACGGTCTCGCCGCGCACGGCATCGAGCAGCGCCGCCGCATGGGCCACATCGTCGGGACCGGGGTCGATGATCGCGACCTTGCCGCGGCCGACGATGTAACTCACCGTTCCCGTGAAGGTGAAAGGGCTCGGATTGTTGCAGAGGATGCGCCGCACGCCGGGCCGGATTTCCTCAACCACGCCGGGTGCAAGCGGGAAATTGCGATTGAACGGAACGTCGTCGGTTTCGGTCATTTTGGTTTTCTTGCACCTGTCTTGTCATCCCCCGCGAAGGCGGGGGATCCAGTAAACACCGGCAGTAGAGATTGAGCCAGAGGCCTCTGGAATACTGGATCGTCCGCTTTCGCGGACGATGACAGCGGTGTTCGCTGCTACACTTGTGGCCCTTACGAAAATGCCTGAATGCCGGTGATGGCGCGGCCGAGGATCAGGGCATGAACGTCGTGGGTACCCTCATAGGTATTCACGGTTTCCAGGTTCGCGGTGTGCCGCATCACATGATATTCGATCTGGATACCGTTGCCGCCATGCATGTCGCGCGCGGTGCGGGCGATGTCGAGCGCCTTGCCGCAATTGTTGCGCTTGACGATGGAAATCATCTCCGGGGCCATCTTGCCCTCGTCCATCAGCCGTCCGACCCGCAATGAGGCCTGCAAGCCGAGCGCGATGTCGGTCTGCATGTCGGCGAGCTTCTTCTGCACCAGTTGCGTTGCCGCCAGGGGCTTGTTGAACTGCTTGCGGTCGAGCGTGTACTGCCGCGCGCGATGCATGCAGTCCTCTGCCGCTCCCATCGCGCCCCAGGAAATACCGTAGCGGGCGCGGTTGAGACAACCGAACGGACCCTTGAGGCCGGAGACGTTGGGCAACAGCGCGCTCTCGGGCACCTCGACCCCTTCCATCACCACTTCGCCGGTAACGGAGGCGCGGAGCGACAGCTTGCCGCCGATCTTCGGCGCCGAAAGTCCCTTCATGCCCTTTTCAAGGATGAAGCCGCGGATCTGGTTGTTGTGTTCGGCCGACTTGGCCCAGATCACGAACACGTCGGCGATCGGGGCATTGGAAATCCACATCTTGGTGCCGGTCAGCCGGTAACCGTCGGAGGTTTTCTCTGCGCGGGTCTTCATGCCGCCGGGGTCGGAGCCGGCATCGGGCTCAGTCAGCCCGAAACAGCCCACCCATTCGCCGGTCGCAAGCTTCGGCAGATATTTCTTGCGCTGGTTCTCGTCGCCATAGGCATAGATCGGATGCATCACGAGCGAGGACTGGACCGAATTCATCGAGCGATAGCCGGAATCGACGCGTTCGATCTCGCGCGCCACGAGACCATAAGCGACGTAGCTGGCGTTGGCGCAGCCATATTCCTCCGGCAGGGTAATACCGATCAGGCCAAGCTCGCCCATTTCATGGAAGATGTCGCGATCGACCTTCTCTTCCAGATAAGCCTTGGTGACGCGCGGCAAGAGTTTGTCCTGCGCGTAAGCGCGCGCGGTATCGCGGATCATCCGTTCGTCTTCGGTCAACTGTTCGTCGAGCAGGAACGGATCGTCCCATAGAAAATTGACGGGAGACGGCTTGTCCTTGGCCTGAGGGCGCACGCTCATGGAAAATCCTTTCGTAACATTGGATTTATTTTAATGCGCCACGGGCAAGAGCGCAAATCGCCGGCCCCGCCATTCCGGGTTTGGTTTAGAGCCTGTCATCGGGCGCGCATTCGCACGACCCGTCGGGAACATCCCGGAATAACACAAACCTACCCTTCGAGCTGCTCGTTCGACACGATCTCGATGCCGAATCCGGAAAGCCCCTTGTAGTCGTGTAACGACGAGGTCAGGTTCCGGATCGAGGTAACGCCGAGATCGCGCAAGATTTGCGCGCCGACGCCGACTTCGCGCCATTGCCTGTTGCGGTCGGCCTCCGCGGTCTTCTCCTCCGGCAGCGGCGCCACCGGAACACCGGCAGCGCCGTCGCGCAAGTAGACCAGGACGCCGCTGCCGTTCCTCTTGAAGTGTTCCAGTACCGATTTCATGTGTTTCGGGCCGGTGAAGATATCCCTGACGATGTTGGGCTTGTGGAAACGGGTCAGCACATTCCTGCCGTCGCCGACACTGTTATAGACAAAAGCCACGTGGGCGATGGAATCGAACGGCGATCGGTAGGCAAAGCCGTGCATCGGCCCGATCGGGCTGTCGGCGGTGAAGGTCGAGACCCTCTCGATCAGTTTCTCGCGCGCCTGACGGTAAGAGATCAATTCCGCAATCGTGACATGCTTGAGCTTGTGGGCTTTGGCGAACTGCGACACCTGCGCGCCCTTCATCACCGAGCCATCGTCATTCATCAACTCGCTGATGACACCGACCGGCGGCAGGCCGCTCAGTCTGCACAAGTCGACCGCCGCCTCGGTATGGCCGGAGCGCAGGAGCACGCCGCCGTCCCGCGCAATCAGCGGAAACACGTGGCCGGGCCGGGCAAAGTCGTTGGCGCCGACATTCGGATTGGCGAGCGCCCGGCAGCAGGAGGCGCGCTCCTCTGCCGAAATCCCCGTGCCGCCATCCGGCTTGTAGTCGATCGAGACAGTAAAAGCGGTGGTGTGGCTGGAATCGTTATGCGCCACCATCGGATCGAGCCGCAGCCGGCGCGCATCCTCCTGCGTGATCGGGGCGCAGACGATGCCCGAGGTATGGCGGATGATGAACGCCATCTTTTCGGGCGTGCAGAACGAGGCTGCAACGATCAGGTCGCCCTCGCCCTCGCGGTCGTCATCGTCGGTAACCACGACAAGTTCGCCCTGGGCAAAGGCATGCAGAACTTCCTGGATCGGATCGGCCATAGGTTCTCTCGTTTCGACGGGCGAGCATTAGCCCGGCGCGTTTGGCTATGCCAGCTTCAATACGCAGGGCAGAAAGGCTTTCCGGGCGTAGCGATGCGATGGCGACAAAGTCTCTTTATTTGAATAAGGTCGAACGCAATCAAGAACAAGGGAGCAAAGCGTCCATGAAGGCCGCACCATTCGACTTCACACCACTGCTGCCGGCCGGCCTGCCCGCCGCCACGGCAAAGTGGACGGGGTTAGCGAAATACAGCTTCGTCGGCGGCAACAACGACCCTGAACAGGTCCCGCTCGACGGTCTGATCAATGCGGTTAACGCCGTGCTGAGGCGCGAGGGCCGGACGCTTGCGACCTACGGACTGGAGAGCGGTCCGCAAGGTTACCGGCCATTGCGTCAATTTCTCTCTGCGAAACTGAAGCGCGACGGCGGAATCTCGTGCACGGCCGACGACATCCTGATCGTTTCCGGTTCACTTCAGGCGCTCGATCTGGTGAACGCCACTCTGCTCGCCCGCGGCGATACCGTCATCGTCGAACGCGACACCTATCAGGGTACGTTGAACCGGCTGACGCGGCTCGGGGTCAATACGATTGGCATTCCGCTCGATCAGGACGGCATGCGGATGGACGTTTTGGCCAACACGCTGGCCGATCTCAAAAGCCGCGGCGTCGCGCCGAAATATATCTACACCATCCCGACCGTGCAGAACCCGACCGGCACCATCATGCCGGAGTCACGGCGTCTCGAACTGCTTGGGCTCGCCGAACAATACGGCGTGCCGATCTTCGAGGATGACTGCTACGCCGACCTGATCTGGAACGGCGAACGCCCGCTTGCGCTGCATGCCATGAGCAAGACGGCCAACGTCATTCACATCGGCTCCTTCTCCAAATCGATCGCTCCTGCTCTGCGTGTCGGCTTCATCGTGGCGCCATGGGCGGCGCTGTCACGCATGCTGGCGTTGAAGACCGACGCCGGCAGCGGCGCGCTCGAGCAGATGGTGCTCGCCGAATATTGCTCGCCGCATTTTGAGGTCCACGTGCCGGCCTTGAGGCGCGGTCTGCGCGCCAAGCTCGATACGCTGATGGAAGCTCTCAACGAGCAATTCGGCACCACGGCGGAATTCGAGGAGCCGAAGGGTGGGATTTTCCTTTGGGTCAAACTTCCTGATCATGTCGATACGCTAAAACTCTATCAGGCCGCACTGGCCGCCGGCGTCTCGATCAATCCGGGCCCGGAATGGTCGACGGACAAAGCCTATGCCGGCTGTCGTTTGCGGTTATGTTTCGCAAGCCCGACGCATCAGCAAATCCGGGAAGGTATTGCGGCCCTTGCCGAAGTGTGCCGAAAGGAATTCGGCGTGCCGACGCGAATTGGCAATATCGAGATGGAATCCCGCGCATGAGCGGGTATCGGCCCTGAGAGAGGCTTAAGGAGGCTGAAAATGGATGCGGCTGACCTTCGGATATTTCAATGTGTCGCGCGCTGCGGCAGCATGAACAAGGCCGCGCTTGAGCTCAACACCGTGCAGTCGAACGTCACCGCGCGCGTCAAGGCGCTGGAAGATGAGGTCGGGTTCGAGCTGTTCGAACGCACAAATCGAGGCGTTACGCTGACGGCGGCAGGCCGGCGGCTTCTGCCCTTCGCAAGCCGCGCCGCGCGCGTACTCGACGACGCCAGGCGGGCCGTCGCCGATCAGGGATTGCCCACGGGCCCACTGGTGATCGGTTCGCTCGAGACCACCGCGGCCTTGAGGCTGTCGCCGGTCCTGACCGAATTTGCCCTGGCGTATCCCGCGGTCGACCTCACCCTGCGCACCGGGACCTCCTGCGAGCTCATCGATCAGGTTCTCGATCACACCCTTGAGGGCGCCTATGTCTGCGGACCGGTGAACCATCCGGACCTGTTGGTCGAACCTTTTGTCAGGGAAGAGCTGGTGATCCTGACGGCTCCCTCCGTGGCCGACTTCGACGCACTCGCGGCCACGCCGGAGCTGAAGATCATCGTGCTGAAAATTGGATGTTCCTACCGCCTGCAGTTGGAGGCCCTGCTCGCCCGGCGCGGAATCGTCGGCGTCAGATGCCTGGAATTCGGCACGCTGGAGGCGATCTTCAGTTGCGTCAGCGCAGGCCTCGGCGTGACACTGCTGCCGAAGGCGCTGCTCGGTTCGGTATGGGATCGCAAGCGCGTCGGCATGCACACCTTGCCGAATACCGAAAAATGGGTCGATACGGTCTTTATCCTGCATCGCGAAGCCTATGCTTCGAGCGCGCTGCGCGCCTTTCTCGATCTGGCGAAACCAGCCACCACGCGCACCGCGGCGGCCGAGTAGATCTGCCCGATAGGCCTTTTTACCGGCTATCACCGGCAACGATAGCCGTCATCGGATCAAACCGTTACCGGATGCGGTCCCGCTGTCATAGGGTCGTTACGACCCTTGGACAGCTGAACCGGACCAACACCATGCAAACCGATCGCGCCGCGGCACTGGCATTCGGCGGGCTGGCCGCGATGACCGCGGCGATCGGCATCGGCCGTTTCGTCTACACGCCGATCCTCCCGGCGATGCTGAGCGCGCTTGGCTGGAGCAAATCCGATGCGGGGCTGGTCGCATCGGCAAACCTGCTGGGTTATTTTGTCGGCGCATTACTGGCGGGCCAGCCGTTCGTGATCGCCCGGCCGAGGCCCTGGCTTCTGGCGGCACTGACGATCAGCGCCGTGTCGACCGCCGCCATGGCGCTCCCATCCGACATGGTCTCCTTCGTCAGCCTGCGCTTTATCGGCGGCGTTGCCAGCGCCTTTGCGATCGTATGTGCGTCCACCCTCGTTCTGGAGCGATTGTCGGCATCCGGACACGGGTCGCTGTCCGCCATTCAGTTCGCCGGCGTGGGCTTCGGGGTCATGATTTCGGCGGTCGCCGTTTCCGTCATGCTGGCGGCGGGCGCGAGCTGGCGGAGCCTTTGGATCGGCACTGGCTCACTTGCCATGCTGGCCACGGTCGCGGCCGCGCTGTTGATTCCGGCGGCGAAAGACGACGGCGCGCCGATGAAGGCCGACGCTCCCGGCGCGCCGCCTCCAGGGATGGGCGCTATGGTCGTGGCCTATGGCCTGTTCGGCTTTGGTTACATCATCACCGCAACGTTCCTGGTCGCCATTGTACGGCTGACAAACGAAGTTCGCGTGCTTGAACCCTGGGTCTGGACGCTGTTTGGCTTGGCCGCGATTCCCTCGGTGACGGTCTGGAATTGGCTGGGCAGGCGGATCGGGATCCTGAATGCCTTTGCCGCGGCTTGTACCATCGAGGCGATCGGCGTTGCCATCAGCGTCGAATGGGTGACGATCCCGGGTATCTGTCTTTCGGCGTTGCTGTTGGGTGGAACGTTCATGGGCATTACGGTGCTGGGTTTCATGGCCGGGCGAATGCTGTCGGCCGGACATCCTCACCGGGCCTTCGCGCGAATGACCGCGAGCTTCAGCGTCGGTCAGATGATCGGACCGACGCTGGCCGGCTTCCTGTCACAGTGGCTTGGCGACTTCCGCGTGGCGTCGCTGATTGCCGCTGCAGCATTGATCGTCGCAGCCATGCTTTCCGCCCGAACGTCATGGGTCGCGAGCGGTCACCTCACTGCGAACGGCGCCTGATACGGCCGGCCGAACGGCACGCCGTTGATGACGGTCTGCACCGGCTTCAACTGAACCTTGCCGTCGCGCTTGTTGTTGCGGGTGTCGACGAAAGTGACCGGACCCTCGACCACATCCATGATCGAGACATCGCCGGGCGCGCCGATCTGAAGCGTGCCGATCTTGGGTGCCCGGTTGATGATCTTGGCAGGCGCAATGGTTGCCATCGCCACCACCTGCTCCAGCGAGAAGCCCATCGCCATGAACTTGCCCATGACGTTGGGCAGGTAGGGCGTGCCCGGCGTGTTGCCCGAGAACACATGGATATCGGACGAGATCGTATCGGGTGTGCAGCCGGCAGGGATCGCGACTTCTGCCACCGTGAAATCAAAACTGCCGCCGCCATGGCCGACGTCGAAGATCACGCCGCGCTGCTTGGCGGCCAGCGCAGCCGGCAACAGCTTGCCGTCCTGCACGATATTGGTGAAGGCGCCGGCCATGTTCGGGAAACCCGAATAGGCATGGGTCAGAACGTCGCCCGGCCGCAGCAGGTTGAGAATATCGGTCATCAACTGAGGCGTTTCGACGCCGCCGATATGCACCATCATCTTGGCCGGCCAGCCGCACATCTCGCAGGCCTGGATGCCGCGCTTGAGCGGTTCGATGCCGTGCTTGAAGATGACGTTCTCCGACATCCGCACCTTGACGCCGATCAGGAAATCCTGGTTTTCGGCAAGCCCCATCGCGCAGGCTTCGACCTGCGCATTGTCGATGTTGTAGAGTTCGGCGACCGGGAAAGCCGACAGTCCGTTGTTGGCGATATGGAGGAAGGCATACATCCGCGCCCGCGTTTGGGCTACGATGAAACGGCGCAGCGCGGCGAGATTGTTGACGCCGGCGTCGCCGGCCGACACCACCGTAGTGGTGCCCTGGAATTGTACGAGTTCGTCGGCGGGAATGCCGATCGCCGAACCGTAGGGGTAAACATGGCAATGCAGATCGACCAAACCCGGCGTGACGAGCTTGCCCGACGCATCGATGGTCTTGGCGGCGCGTGCGGCCGGAATTTCCGGCTCGACCGCCTCGATCACGCCCCAGCGGATACCGATATCGCGCTTTCCGCGCAGTGACTGGCTCGGATCGAGCACGTCGCCGCCCTTGATCACCAGGTCGAATTTGTCGTTCGGCCCCATCGCGGCCAAGGCCGTTGACGTCGACAGAGCGGCAGCGGCGGTGCCCGCCAGAAAATGACGGCGTGACAGTTCGGACATATAGGCGTTCTCCCCAAAAGCTTGGATTTTTCTTATTGCCCAATGATGCGATGGCCTGAGCGTTTGCGCAAGCCGCAGGCCACTCCCGCGTCTGAGGCAACTGGTCTCAGCGATACTGTTGGCATACTCTCTCCAGAGGGCCGTAGAGCCCGAAGGGGAGACGCTTCATGATCGGCCTTCGACTGCTCGCGACCACACTCTGTTTCCTTGCCTCCGGCATCGTTTTCGCGGCGGACTTGCCGCGCGCGAAGCCCGAGGAAGTCGGAATGTCCAGCGAGCGGCTGGTGCGCATCGCTGAAGTGTTGAAAGCCGATATCGCCGCGGGCCGCATTCCCGGCGCGGTCATCGCGATTGCGCGCCACGGCAGGCTAGTGGCACTCGACGCCTATGGCTGGCGCGACAAGGCGGCTGGTGTCGCGATGACCACCGACACCATCTTCAATATCGCTTCCATGACCAAGCCGATGACGACGGTCGGCGCGCTGATGCTGTATGAACGCGGCCAACTCCTGATCGGCGATCCCCTGTCGAAATATTTTCCGAAATTCGCCGAGATGCGGGTCGCCGCGCGCGATGCCAGTGGCGAACCGACGGCCGAGACCGTACCGGCCGTCAGGCTGATCACGATCCAGGACCTGATGCGCCACACCTCCGGGATCGTCTATGGCGGCCGCGGTACGACGCTGGTGCACAAGATGTATCCGGCCGGCAGCGGCGATGCCTCGCGGGAATATGACGGCGCGGCCTTCATCGACAAACTGTCTTCGCTGCCGCTGCTGTATCAGCCCGCAACCGTCTGGGATTACGGTTTTGGCCTCGACCTGCTCGGCCTGACGATCGAGAAGATCTCCAGCCAGACGCTCGGGCAATATCTCAAGGCCAACCTGTTCACACCGCTCGGCATGAACGATACCGGCTTTTCGATTTCCGCCGATCAGGCTGCACGCTATGCGAAGCCGCTGCCCATCGATCCCGACACCGGAAAGCCTCAGGCCCGCAGCCCCGAACTGACGCAGCCGCTTAAATTCGAATGCGGCGGCGGCTGTGCGGCTTCCACCGCCTCGGATTATTTGCGTTTTGCGATGATGCTGATGAACCAGGGCCGCAGCGGCGAAGCGCGCCTGCTCGGTCCGAGGACGGTCGCTTATATGCTGTCGGACCAGCTCGGTCCGAATATCAGGAATCTGATCGGCAACGCCGATCCGACTCGCGCCGACTACGGTTTCGGCCTCGGGCTTGCGGTGCGCACAACGCCGGGCGTCATTAAGATGATGGGTTCGGTCGGCCAGTTCTCCTGGCCCGGCGCCAGCGGCACCGACTGGTGGGTCGATCCAAAGGAAGAGCTCGCCGTGGTCTTTATGTCGGCCGCACCCGGGCCTACCCGCTGGCACTATCGCCAAACGATCAATGCGCTCGTCTATCAGGCGATCGTCGACTGACTTCGTGTGACGCATAAGAATATCGATGGAACATTTCCAAGCTGAACAGCCGTTCAGAATTCTCTCGCGATTCCCGCGGAACGTTCCCTCCTGCTGTGAAGTTTAACCTTCACTCACATGGAGGAGAATGACATGAAGAAGCTTGCTTACGTTATCGCCGCCCTCAGTGCGATCGCTATCGCGGCGCCGTCCATTGCCAGCGCTGAGACCGTTGTGATCAAACGCCACGGTCATCATGATTGGCATCATGACCGGCACCACCACGACAGGACGGTGGTCATCAAGAACCATCGCCACGAAGGCTAAGGCCGACACAGGAATGGCCCCGCTAGTGTCAGCACTAGGGGGCCATTCTCTTTTTCAGGCTTCACTCAAGTGAAGGCTAGTCCCATGCCGGCGCAAAACTCGGATTAACGCAGCGCCGGTCCTTTGGCAGACCCGCGATCGCCTGCAGGTCCTCGTCATCGAGCCCGATGTTCAGCGCATCGAGATTGGCCCGCTGGCTCTCGGCGCGCGAGGCCTTCGGGATCGCCGCTACGCCGTCCTGGTCGAGCAGCCATTTCAGCGCCACCTGCGCGGCACTTGCGCCATGCTTGTTGCCGATTGCAACCAGCGTCTCGTTGGCGGCCGCCTTGCCTTGCGCGAGCGGACAATAGGCCACCAGCGGGATCGACTTGGCCGCGAGATATTTGCGCAAGTTCGTCTGATCGAGCATCACATGATACTCGACCTGATTGCAGGCGATCGGCGCCTTGATCTCTTCGACGACCTTCTTCAACAGCGCGACGTTGAAATTGGCGACGCCGATGGCGCGCGTGCGGCCTTCCTGCTTGAGCTTCATCAGGGTTTCGAACATCGACGTCAGGTTCATGTTCGGCGCCGGCCAGTGCACGAGATAAAGATCGATCTGATCGAGCCGGAGCTTCTTCAGGCTGGCATCGAAGGCGCGGCGCATTGCGTCCGGCGCGAGATTTTCATTCCAGACCTTGGTCGTAATGTGCAAATCCTTGCGCGCGACGTTTGAGGCCGCAATCGCCGCACCGATCGCTTCCTCGTTGCCGTACATCTCCGCGGTGTCGATGTGGCGATAGCCGAGCGCGATCGCGCTTTCCACCGCCGCACGGCAGGCATCGCCCTGCATGCGATAGGTGCCGAGCCCAAGGCGCGGCAGGCTGATGCCCTGCGTTTGCAATTGTTCCATGTTTATGAACTCCGAAGATTGGCAACCCTTGTCCGCGCAGGGGCGTAGAGAAATGATTTAAGGCGAGACTTTGAGCGAAATCGTCTGCGGCTGATAATGTGCCGATACCGCAGCCATCAAATCAAGATGGCGTCATAACCGCCATCGACCTATCGCTTCCAATTGCAGATACCGCCCGAGCGGCAAGGCCAGACTTGGACGCTGGTGTCGCGGGCCTGCGCCTCCACAGGATTCCGCCCGTGAAGCGCCACCAGCGCCCGCGGCTTGTGCGGCGCCGATCGGTCCGCCGCTCGCACACGGGCCGCGCGCATGCCGGAAGCAGCGGTTCGGATCGCGGTCTTGGACGTGAAGTGCTTAGACGTGGAGTTCTTGGGCGTGGAAGTCTTGGGCGTAGAGTCGTTCTCGGCATGGACCGTAGCCGTGGCCACGGTCTTTGGATCGACCACGAGTTCTGCGCTGGCCGGCGCAGCGTCCTTGCCGCGATCGACCGTCACATCCAGAGGGCCGGGAGCAAAGCTTGCGGCGGGCCCAAGCGGCTTGGGCGACAACACCGCTTTGGAGAGATCGAGATTAAGGAATTCGTTGGGGCGGTATTGCTGCGCGGCCGAGAGGCCGCTCCAAGCCACTACCATCACGCCAAGGGCGACAAAGCACACTCGATTCAAGACCATCAAGGCCTCCCACAGCCAATTCCCGCCCATCCCGGCTATGTAGGGAAAGAAGCCGCCAATTCCAGTGGATTTGACCGGCAAGGTTACCGCGACAGTCCCTCGTCTGCGGCATTTCCTCTCACACAAGCGATAGTTCCCTCGGTGAAGGGCTTCCTGTATAGGGTGCGGCGCCGGGCTAAATCAGAACTTGTCGTGTTGGCTGAAAGGATTGCCATGCCCGCTGCGCCGTTTTTGACCCGTCTGCTGCCCGTTTTATTTGCAGTCTTCTCGCTGGTGATGTCCGCGCCGAAGGCCAACGCGGAGGACAAGGTGCTGCGGGTGGGCACGCTGAAACTCATTCATGGCATCACCCCCTATTTCTACGAGAAGTTCGCGCCTCCCGGTTACAAGATCGAAGTCGTTCCCTTCGAAAGCCCGACCGACGGCAAGAATGCGGTGCTGACCGGCACGGTCGATACCTGCATCCACGGCATTGCCGCGTTCCTGCTCGGCGCCGCCGCTGGCGAACCCGTCGTGATCGTCGCGGCCGCCACCAACCGCGGCATGGGCATCGTCGCCGACGCCAAATCCGACATCAAGACGATCAAGGATTTGAAGGGCAAGCGCGTCGCGATCACCCCGGGCTCGACGCAGGAAGTCGTCATCCTCGAGCGGTTGAAGGCCGAAGGCATGACGGTAGCCGACATCCAGCCGATCCGATTGGCGTTCAGTGACATGCCGGCCGCGCTCGCCCGCGGCGATATCGATGCCTATGTCGGCGCCGAACCCGGCCCCGGCATCAGCCTCGCCAACGGCACCGGCCGCCTCGTCGAATACCCCTATTCGACGCCGATCGGCTCGCTCAACATGATCCTCTCGGCCAGCGAAAAGATGATCAAGGAGAACCCAGAGCGGCTCAAGCTGATCGTCGAGATGCACAAGAAAGCGACGGACTACGCGATGGCGCATCCCGAAGAAATGGTCGAGGTCGCGATGCAGAAGCTCGGCCAGCAGCGCGCATCGATCGAAAAGGCGGTTCCGAATGTCGAACTGACCTGGAAGATCGACGACACGTTCATTGAACGCGCCAAGGCCTATAGCGGCTTGATGGTCGAGAAGAAGCAGGTGCGGCAGGCGCCCGACATGGCGCGTGCCATAACAGAACAGTTCATGTAAGCGATCGACGTGAGCCACCAAGCTACGACCTTGCCTGATAGCGACGAGAGCAACTCGCCCGTAACGGCCGCCTCCCCGCGCCGCCGTAAACGGCGGCGGCTCGAGAGTTTACGCGCCTTTGTCCTGGGCGCAGGCTTTCCGATCCTCCTGATCCTGATCTGGGACCGCGCGGTCGCGTTCACCGGCACACGGCTGATCCCGAGCCCGTATCAGGTCGCCGTGATGATGTACGACTTCACGTTTGGCGGCGTCTATGACGATGCCTTCAGCGGCACGATCCTGATCCATGTCTGGAAATCGATGCAGCGCGTCTATGGCGGCTTTCTGCTCGCCGCGCTGATCGGCGTCCCCTTAGGTCTGATGATCGGCCGCATCAAGGTGCTGCGGCAATTGCTCGACCCGACGATCTCGCTGCTGCGCCCGATCCCTGTCACCGCGTGGTTGCCGCTGTCGATGATCTTCTTCGGACTGGGACCGAATGCGGCGATCTTCCTGGTCTTCCTCGGTGCGTTTTATCCGATCCTGTTGAACACGATGTTCGGCGTGCGCTCGATCGATCCACGATTGTTCGAGGCCGCCTCCATGCTCGGCTGTTCCGGAACCGGCATGTTCCGCCAGATCGTGTTGCCGGCCTCGCTGCCCGCCATCTTCAGCGGCCTTAGGATCGCGCACGGTTTTGCCTGGATCCTGATCGTGGTCGGCGAAATGACCGGCGTTCCGACCGGCCTCGGCTCGGTCGTGATGGATGGCCGCACGCTGTCGCGCACCGATCTCGTGATAACAGGCATGATCGTGATCGGCGCCTGCGGCTTTGTCACCGACCGCATCATTGTGGCGATCAGCAATCGTCTCCTGAGCTGGAGCCCGCAACACCGTGAATAATGGGCATCAGGACCTTCTGACCATCCGGGGCGTCACCAAACGCTTTGCGGTCGGCGACGACGAAGTCGAGGCGCTGGCGCCGGTCGACCTCGCGATTCCGAAAGGCGAATTCGTCTGCATGATCGGCGCCTCCGGCTGCGGAAAATCCACGCTGTTGCGGATCATCGCCGGATTTGAAGAGCCGACCACCGGCGAGGTCGCGATCGACGGCAAGCCCGTCACCGGCCCCGGCAGCGATCGCGGCATGGTGTTCCAGGATTACGCGCTGTTCCCGTGGATGACGGTACGGCAGAACGTCAGTTTCGGGCCGCGGCAGCGTCACCTGCCGCGCGAAGAGATCGACAAGACCACGGATGAATTTGTCCGCATGGTCGGGCTGGAGCGCTTTGCCGATCGCTACCCGAACCAGTTGTCGGGCGGCATGAAACAACGCGTGGCGATCGCGCGCGTGCTCGCCAATAACGCGAATATTCTCCTGATGGATGAGCCGTTCGGTGCGCTCGATGCGCTGACGCGCGAACAGCTTCAGAACGAGTTGCTGCAAATCTGGAAGCGCACCGGCGTAACCACGATTTTCGTCACCCACTCGGTCGAGGAAGCCGTGCTGCTGGCCGACCGCGTACTGGTGATGAGCGCAGGCCCCGGGCGCATCGACAGCGATTTCCGTATTGATCTGCCGCGCCCGCGCGATGTGTCCTCACCGGAATTCAACGCGCTGCGCCGCGACGTTGCGCGGCGGCTCACCAGTCATCTCGTGCTAGCGAAGGCCTGATCTGGATTACCACCCCGCGCTCCAAGGATGATCGAATGAACGATGCAATGTCCGGCCCCGATTTCGGCGCGAGTGTGCTGGAACTTTTGCGCCGCTTCAAACAGGATGACCGGCTTGCCGATGGTTACGCTCACGCTTGCCTCGAACGGGCGAAGGCTGCCGAGCCCGTTCTGAAGGCATTTGAATATCTGCCGCGCGACGTCAGCCGCCGGCCTGGTCTGCTCTCGGGGATTCCCATCGGCATCAAGGACATCATCGCAACGTCCGATATGCCGACCACCAACGGATCCCCGATCTATCGCGATCACGTACCGGCGCAGGACGCCTGGGTGGTCGAACGGCTACGCCAGCTAGGCGCCACGATCTTCGGCAAGACGGTATCGACCGAATTCGCCTGGCGTCATCCCGGTCCCACCACCAATCCATGGAACGCCCGGCATACGCCGGGCGGCTCGTCGTCGGGCTCCGCCGCGGCCGTAGCAGCCGGAATCGTGCCGCTGGCATTGGGAACGCAGACGCTAGGCTCGGTGATCCGGCCGGCCGCCTTCAACGGTGTCGTCGGCCTCAAACCGAGCTTTGGCGCGATCCCACGCATCGGCGTGCATCCGTTGAGCCCCTCGCTCGACCATGTCGGCTTCTTCGCCCGCCGGGTAGACGACGTGGCCCTTGCGCTGTCCCTGCTTGCAGCCACCAGCGATGCCGATGTTCACGGCCGCCCCCTCCCTGGCTTCAATACCGATCCCGGTCAGGGCATCGCACCGCTGGAAAAGCCGCGCCTTCGAGTCATGCGTTTTCAACACTGGGCCAGCGTCGAGGCCGACCAGCAGAAGGTTTTTGAGGCCGCCGTTGCGCAACTACGCGAAGCCGGCGCTCTCGTCGAAGAGCGCGAGTGGGAAGAACTCGACGCCGTCAACTGGGATACGATCAACACCATTCTTGCCTGCGAAGCATCGTTGATTTTTGGTGATCTCGTCGAACGCTATCCTGACCGCACCAGCAACCACCTCAAGACGCTGGTCAAGGCGGGGAAAACAACGGCTGCCTTTGACTATCTGGCGGCCAGGTCACGGCAGGAAAAACTGCGGACGGCATTGGCCGAACAAATGTCGGGTTTTGACGCCGTCCTGACGCTACCGGCCTTCGGCGAGGCACCGAACGGCCTCGACTTCACCGGCAAGGCCGAATATTGCGCGCCCTGGACTCTGATCGGTGCGCCCGCGATCTCGCTTCCAGCGGGATTTGGCAAAAATCATCTTCCGCTAGGCATCCAGCTCGTTGGAGGCTATCGGCAAGACCGCCGGCTGCTTTCGGTCGCCAAGTGGGTAGAAGGTGTTTTGCGAGTCGAACCAGGTTTGCCGAACCTCTGACCGCACCGTCACATCGCCGCTGTCTGCGTCTCCGGCAACGCATCGAGATGGCAGGCGGCCCACTGGCCTTCGGCTCTCTGGCGAAGCTCCGGCTCTTCGGTTCGGCAGCGATCGAACACAAACGGACATCGCGTGTGAAAACGGCACCCGCTCGGCGGATTGATCGGGCTCGGAACGTCGCCCTTCAGGATGATCGGGGTGCGGCGGACGGTCGGGTCCGGCACCGGCACCGCCGACAACAGCGCCTTGGTGTAGGGATGTTTGGGGCTGGCAAATATCTGTTCCCGCGGCGCGATCTCGACGATCTTGCCGAGATACATCACCGCGACGCGATGGGTCATATGCTCGACGATCGCAAGGTCATGGCTGATGAAGAGCAGCGCCAGACCAAACTCCCGCTGCAAGTCCTGCAACAGGTTGACGATCTGCGCCTTGACCGAGACGTCGAGCGCCGAAACCGCCTCATCGCAGACGATCAAATCGGGTTCGGCGGCTAGCGCCCTCGCAATGCAGATGCGCTGGCGTTGTCCGCCTGAAAATTCATGCGGCCTTCGGTCCAGCGCGTCGCGCGGCAAACGCACGGTATCCATAAGGCTCGCGACCTTCGATTCAAGTTCACTTGCGGATTTGGCGAGACCGAAATTGCGGATCGGCTCGGCCAGGATAGCGCGCACGCGCAATCGCGGATTGAGGCTGGAGAACGGGTCCTGGAACACGACCTGCACCCGCCGCCGCATCTGCTTCAGGCGATCGGGCGAAAGATCGTCGATGCGCTGGCCATCGAGTACCACTTGGCCCGCCGTGATATCGAACAGGCGCAGGATAGCGCGGCCGACCGTCGATTTGCCGCAGCCGGATTCGCCAACCAGGGACAGCGTCTCGCCGCGCGCGATTTCAAAGGACACCCCGTCCACGGCATAGACGCGGCTCGCATTGCGCTTGAGCAGATGGCCGCGGACCGGGAAATGTTTCTTGAGGTCATTGACCTGCAACAGAGGCGCGTTCATGCCGCAGCCACCTCCTTGAGAGCAAAATGGCAGGCGGCGAAATGGCGGGAAGACTTTTCTTCTAAACCAGGCGCGACCGCGCGGCAAAGATCGGTGGCGATCGCACAACGCCCAGCAAAGGCGCAACCGGTGATGCGCTGCTTGAGGCTCGGCACTTGGCCCGGAATTTCGGCAAGGCGCCTCGCCGCGCCCGTCAACGAGGAGCCGAGCTTGGGCACCGCGCCGAGCAGGCCTTGCGTATAGGGATGGCGGGGCGCGCGAAACAGCTCCGCCACCGGCGCCTCCTCGACCTTGCGGCCGGCATACATCACCATGACGCGCTCGGCGACTTCGGCCACCACGCCGAGATCGTGGGTGATCAGGATCACGGCGGCTCCCACCCTTTGCTTCAAGTCGAGCATCAGTTGCAGGATCTGGGCCTGGATGGTGACGTCGAGTGCCGTGGTCGGCTCGTCGGCGATCAGAAGTTTTGGATTGCACGCGAGTGAAATCGCGATCATCACCCGCTGGCGCATGCCGCCCGACAATTGGTGCGGATATTCCCTCACCCGCCGCGCCGGCTCCGGGATACCGACCAGGGTCAATAGCTCGACGGCACGCGCTTCGGCGGCTTCCTTGTCGAGCCCCTGATGCAGCCGCAGCGTCTCGCCGATCTGGCGGCCGACGGTCAACACCGGATTGAGGCTTGTCATCGGCTCCTGAAAGATCATCGAAATGTCGTTGCCGCGGATGGCGCGCATTTCGCGATCGCTGAGCTTCAAGAGATCCTTGCCGCGAAACCGGACCGAGCCTGCGATCTTGCCCGGCGGCTCGGGGATGAGGCGCATCAGCGACATCGCGGTCACCGACTTGCCGCAGCCGGACTCGCCGACGATCGCCAGCGTCTCGCCTTCGTCGACATGAAAGGAAACGCCGTCGACGGCGCGGTTAATCCCGTCGGGGGTGCGGAAATGGGTCTGCAAGTTCTCGATTTCGAGCAATGCCATCGGATCAGACCTTACTCATCACAGGCTCTTGGCCATGCGAGGGTCGAGGGCATCACGCAGGCCGTCGCCAACGAGATTAACAGCCAGCACCGTGACGGAGAGGAAGGCGGCCGGAAAAAACACGATGTAGGGCTTCACCTGCCATAACGCCCTGCCCTCGGCCATGATGTTGCCCCAGGACGGAATCGTCGGCGGCGTTCCGGCGCCAATAAAGGAGAGAATCGACTCCACGATCATCGCGCTGGCGCAGACGTAAGTGGCCTGCACCAGCATCGGCGCCATCGTGTTGGGCAGGATGTGGCGAAGGATGATCATCGGCGCTCGCGTGCCGGAGGCAATCGCGGCATCCACGTAAGGCTGCTCGCGCAACGACAACACGACGCTTCGCACCAGCCGTGAAACGCGCGGGATTTCCGCGACCGTGATGGCCATGATGACGTTGCCGACGCTGCCGCGCGTCAATGCCATCAGCGCAATGGCCAACAAAATCGGCGGGATCGACATCAGCCCGTCCATGACGCGCATGACGATGCCGTCAGCCCAGCGCACAAAGCCCGAGACGAGGCCGATGGTGAGCCCCGCGAGCGTCGCTAGCAACGCCACCGAAAGACCGACTGTGAGCGACACCCGTGTCCCGTACAGCACCCGCGAATAGACGTCGCGGCCGAGCGCATCCGTTCCGAACCAGTATTCCGCCGACGGCGGACGGGTACGTTTGGCGGGTGCGAGCGCCGTCGGGTCGACGGTCCCAAGGTAGGGCGCGAAGATGCCTATCAACACCAAAGCGAGAAGCAGCGCCCCGCCGATCGCAACGGTCGGATTGTTGCGCAGGAAGCCGATCACGCCGCGCCGCACTTTCACCGGCAGCATCAAATCCGGCAATGCTTGCGCGATCGCAAGGCCAGGCGGCACGGCTACGGAACTGGTGGACGAGAGGGTCAATAGCGAATCCTCGGATCGATCAGGGTGTAGGTCAGGTCGACCATCAGATTGACTAGCGTATAAACGAAGCTGAACATCAGCACGACGCCCTGAATCACTGGATAGTCGCGGCGCAGGATCGCATCGACCGTCAAACGGCCGAGGCCGGGAATAGCGAACACGCTTTCGGTCACCACCGCGCCGCCGATCAGGAGCGCCACGCCGATGCCTATCACCGTGACGATCGGCACGGCGGCGTTTTTCAACGCATGAACGAACAGGATGCCGCGCTGCCCCAGGCCCTTTGCACGCGCAGTGCGGATATAATCCTGCTGCAACACCTCAAGCATGGAGGCACGCGTGACGCGCGCGATCAGCGCGATGTAGACGCAACCAAGCGCAATGGCGGGCAGGATCAGGTTTTGCAGCCACGGCCAGAAACCCTGCGAGATCGGCGTGTACCCCTGTACCGGCAGCCATTCGAGTTCGAGCGCGAAGACATAGGCCAGGACATATCCGACCACAAAGACCGGCAGCGAGAAGGCGGAAACGGCAAAGGCCATGATGATGCGGTCGATCAGACTGCCGGCTTTCCAGGCCGCGACCACGCCGAGCGGTATGGCGATGACGAGCGTCAGAACGAGCGTCAGCATCATCAACGACAGCGTCGGCTCGATCCGCTGCGAGATCATCGACGTCACCGGAAGGTTGGTGAAGATCGAGGTGCCGAGATCGAAATGCAGAATACGCCAGAGCCAACTGCCGAACTGAACCAAAAAAGGCCGGTCGAGACCGAGGCTTTGCCTGATACGTTCGACATCGGCCGGGCTCGCCTGATCGCCGGCGATCACCGCCGCCGGATCGCCCGGCGCGATATAGAGCAGGCTGAAGACGAACAGCGCGACGATCGCCATCACGGGGATGGTGACGAGGATGCGCCGCAGGATATACGAGGCCATGGGAGCTACCGCAGCGTCAGGCGGTCTTCGATACGCCCCACATGAAGGGTAACGGCCCTTTCACGATACCGGACACATTCTTGCGCCAAGCCGTGTAGCTCAGGAAGAAGCCGGTCGGTGCATAAATGACGTCTTCCATCGCGGCCTTGTTGAGGCGGCCGATCGCGGCTTTTTCCTCGTCGAGGCTGTTGGCAGCGAACCAAGCAGAGACCTCGGTTTCCACTTTCTCGCTCTTCGGCCAACCCCACCACGCCTTGTCGCCGGTGCCGCGAATGGCCGCGTAACCAATCGGGCTGATGCAGTCCGCGCCGGCGTGCCAGGTGTGGAACATCTCCCAGCCGCCCTGGTTGTGCGGCGTTTTCTGCGCACGGCGCGCGCCAACCGTGCCCCAGTCGGTCGCGACGAAATCGACGTTCATGCCCATGCGCTTCAACAGATCAGCCGTCACGTCGCCTTGCGCCTTGGTGATTGGCTGATCCTGCGCCACGATGCAGGAGACCGGCTCGTTGGCGTACCCGGCTTCCGCGAGAAGTTTTTTGGCGGCATCGATATTGTGCTGCTTGAGAATGTCGCCACCCTCCTCCGAATAAAGCGGTGTATTGGGCGCGAAAAATCCGGGGATCGGCTTCCAGAGCGCGCTGTCGTCGCCGACCAGCGCACGCATGTAATCTTCCTGGCTCAACGCCGTGAGCACGGCGCGCCGTATCTTCACGTTGTCGAATGGCGGGTGCGTGTGATTCATCCGGAACACGCCGATATTACCAAGCGGGTCGGCGATATCGACGGCGATGTTCTTGTTTTTCTTCAACACGGGGACAAGATCGGGTATCGGATTTTCCCACCAGTCGATCTCGCCGTTTTGCAGCGCGGCCGCAGCCGTCGCGGGGTCAGGGATCGTCACCCATTCGATGCGATCCAGCAGCATATGCTTGCCGCCGGCAAGCCACGATGACGGTTCTTGTCTCGGCACATAGTCGGTGAATTTTTCGAACACCGATTTGGCGCCGGGTACCCACTCGCTTCTCGCGAACTTCATCGGGCCCGAGCCGACATACTCGGTGATCTGCTTGAACGGATCGGTCTGCGCGATCCGCTCCGGCATGATGAAGGAGCAAGGCGCATTGTTCTTGGCGAGCGCGACCAGCATCTTGGGAAATGGCGCTTTCAGGACCCACTTGAACGTACGGTCGTCGACGGCGACCAGTTCGTTCTGCATCGCTTTGATCGTCTGCCCCTGGGGATCGCGGGCCGACCAGCGCGCCAGGCTTGCCACCGCGTCCTTGGCCAACACGGGCTCGCCGTCGTGGAACTTCAATCCCGACCGCAAGCGGAAGGTCCAGGTCAGACCGTCGCCGGACACCTCCTCGGATTCGACCATCTGGCGTTGCGGCTGCAATTTGTCGTCGAAGCCATAGAGCGTGTCCCACACCAAAGCTGCGGCATTACGCACCACATATTGCGTACCCCAGATCGGGTCGAAGTTGGCTAGGTCCGCCTGCGGTACAAAGCGCAGGGTGCGTGCGGCGGCGCCTTGCGAAAGCGCCGGCATCGACAGGCCACCCGTCGCCGCCAGGCTGCCCGCCCCCGCCAATCCCTTCAACACCGTCCTGCGATCCATCAAGGCCTCCCAATTTTTCGAAAATGCCAAAAGCGATTAGGCGCTAAACAAGCCCGTCAGGCAATGGCGAACAGCCTCGTTTGCTTGCAAATGGTATGCCAGCAACCCGCCGTAAAACCCCAGTCAAAACAGGCCGATCACAGCATTTTCAGCGGCATTTAGCCAGCGAGCCGCTTGAACTTGGGCGACTCCTTCGGATGCCACCAGCGCCCGCCAATCACCACGCCCTCGGACGCGATCTTGCGGTCGCCGATCAGGTGCTCGCCGACAACGTCGACATAATCGAACTTGCCTTCCTGAATCGAGAGCAGAGTGGCGTCTCCGACACTGCCCGGCTTGAGGCTGCCGAGTTCAGGACGCCGCAGCGCCATCGCGGCATTGACCGTCGAAGCCGCGACCACGTCGGAAAACGGCATTCCCATGCACAGGAACTTGGACATGGTCGTCACCTGATCGAAGGCCGGCCCGTTGATGCAGAGGATGTGGATGTCGGAGGAAATCGTATCCGGATAAAATCCGTTGGCGAGCATGGCGCGTGCGGTCTTGAAGGCGAACGAGCCCTTGCCGTGGCCGATGTCGAAGAAGACGCCGCGTTCGCGCGCTTCCAGCACAACCTTCTTCACCGTGCCCTGCGCTGTGGCAGGCGAATTGGGAAACGGCCGGAAGGCGTGGGTCAGAACGTCGCCCGGACGCAGAAGGCTTACCACCTCCTCGTAGCTCGGCGGCGGGTGGTCGATATGGCACATCAACGGCATGCCGACTTCGTTCGCCGCTTCAAGTGCGATTTGCAATGGCACGATGCCCGACGTGCCGGAGGAGTTGCGGCCGACCCGCACCTTGATGCCGACGATGAGATCGCGATTGGCGTCCGCGACCTCGACGGCGTCAATCGGATTCATCAAACGGATTTCTTCGCTTTCGCCGACCATGACGCGGTGCGAATAGCCGTAGATGCCGGCATGCGAGACGTGCAGATAGGCCAGAATGCGCACTTGACTGGGCTCGATCACATGTTTGCGAAAGCCCGCGAAATTACCCGGACCGGCGCTGCCGGTATCGATCGCGGTGGTCACACCGGAGGTGCGGCAGAACTCTTCAGCGTCGATGCCGATCGACGTGCCGCCCCAATACACATGCGTGTGCAGATCGATCAGGCCGGGCGTGACGATATAACCCGAGACATCGCGCACGTCGGTTCCCGGGTCGACCTTGAGCGCATTGCCGACCATGGCGACCTTGCCGCCGGAAAAAGCGATATCGGCGACAGCATCGAGTTTTTGGGAGGGATCGACCACGCGACCGCCGCGCAGGACCAGATCGAAAGGCATTGGGGCTTCTCCGAATGACAGAAGGGCGCGGCAGGAGGGGATTTGGCTGCGCCCAAATAACTGAGCAAATACTTAGGTCACTGTCATCCCCTAGCGTCGCGGTTCTGACATTCCTATCCTCTACTGGAAAGGCCTGTGCGAATGGGAGACGGACATGACCAGATGGATTGCCACATTTGCCGCAAGTCTTTTCGCCACATGGTCATTCGCGGCACTCGGCGATCCCGTTCTTAAGCCCTCCGATGGCGGCATCCGTATCGGCAATGTGATGCCGTACACCGGGGCGCTGGCGGCGTTTGGCGCTATCGGACGGGCAGAGGCCGCCTACTTCCAGATGCTCAACGAGCACGGGGGCATAAACGGCCACAACGTCGAATTCATTTCATATGACGACAGCTCCGATCCGCTGGAAGCCATGGACCTCACGCGCAACCTCGTCGAGACGGAGAACGCGCTTTTTGTATTCGGTTCGTTCGGGACGCCGAGCAATCTGGTGGTTCGGAAATATCTCAACGACAAGCATATTCCGCAACTGTTTGTCGCTTCGGGCGACGATCAATGGGCCAACCCAAGAGATTTTCCCTGGACGATGGGGTGGCCGCCGGCATTTCGTACCGAGGGGCGGATCTATGCGAATTATATCCAGGCCTACTATTCCGAAAAAAAGATCGGCGTGCTTTGGCAGAACGACGAGTTCGGCCGCGACCTTTTCCGAGGTTTGGAAGAAGGCTTAGGCGACGCTGCGCGGATGATCGTGACCGACACCGCTTTCGATGCCACGGATCGGTCGCTCGACCAGCAGTTGGATGTCCTCCGCAATTCGGGCGTGGAGATTCTGGTATTCGACGGCGCGCCGGCAATGGCTGCTCAGGTGATCCGGCATCTGGGCGAATCCGACTGGCATCCGGTGCTGGTCCTGGACAATGCAGCGGCTTCCATCGCCAATGCGCTGCGGCCAGGCGGCCTTGAAAACTCCATCGGCGTGATATCGACGGCCTTTCTGAAGGATGGGAGCGATCCTGCCTGGAAAGACGACATCGCCATGAAAGAGTATCTGTCCTTCATGGACAAATATTACCCGGAGGGGGACAAGGAAGATATCTACACGGTTTTTGGCTATGCCGTCGCTCAAACGCTGGTCCAGGTCTTGAAGCAATGCGGCGATGATCTCTCCCGCGAAAACGTCATGAAGCAGGCGCAATCGCTGAAAGATTTTCGATGCTCCGTGACGCTGCCGGGGATTGCGATCACCACGAGCCCGACCGATTTCCGCCCCGTCAAGGAAATGCGATTGGTGCAGTTCGACGGCAGAACCTGGCAACCGATCGGGCAACTTTTCGATAGCGCGTTTACGAGCGGCGCGGGGAATGCTCATTAATGTCTGATACCCGGTCGCATCTGGCGGATTTTCGCGGGGCACTCGCACGCACCCCCGCCATCACGGCTGGCGAAAAGGACCTGGATAAACTACATCAAGGTCGGCAATGAAATTCGCTTCATCGTGAAGAAATACGTGTGCATTCTCCTGTTTCTGATCGTCGGACCGCTTCTGGTGTCAACCGCAAGCTATCTGCTTGGGGATCGGCGCGGAAATTGGCAGACCGCGGATCGTTCCAGCGCAGGACTTCTGCCGGCGCCATCCGAACATCCGGACGCGTTGATAAGGGTTTTTGCGGCGAGAACGGTGCGCTGGCGTGGAATCTTCGCCGTCCACACCTGGATCGTCGTCAAGGAGCGCGGCGCGGCACACTATACCCGCTATGACTACACCGCATGGGGCGAGCCCATTCGCGTCAACGGATTCACCGCGGACGGAAGATGGTTCGGTGCGATCCCCCAGACTGTGGTGAGCGTTGACGGGCAGGAAGCGGAGAAACTGATTCCGACCATTCACGCAGTCGTCGAGAATTACAGGTTTCGAACCTACGGAGATTACAGCGCCTGGCCGGGGCCGAATTCAAACACCTTCGTCCAGGCGGTATTGGATGCGGTCCCCGAACTCGATGCCGTCCTGCCTCCTACTGCGATCGGCAAGGATTATCCCTATCGCGGCAACTGGGTTGGCCTTACACCCTCTCGCACCGGCGTGTTTATTTCGCTGGGCGGCTATCTCGGCGCTACGGTCGGCTGGGTAGAGGGCATCGAACTCAATGTGTTTGGCGGTGTGATCGGCGTCGACATCCGCCGTCCCGCGTTGAAGTTTCCCGGGTTAGGCCGCCTCGGCATTTCACAAGTCTGATGCTCAGTTTTTGCGGGCCGCGCGCGGATCGGCCGGCCACGCGCGCATCGCCAACCGGCCGATTTCGACCAGCGTCTTGCGTGATGCGCCATCACGGGCCTGCACAGCAAGACCACGCGCGACGGCGCTATAATACGCCGCGAGCATTTTGGCGTCGCTACCTTCGGGCACGTCACCCTTTGCGATGCCTTTGCGGATGCGTTCCGCCATCGCACTTTCCGAAAAGGCACGATGCTCGGCCATCATGTCGCGGATGTTCGTCATTCCCGGCGAGCAATGCGTACCTGCCAGCGAGACCATGCAGCCGAGCGGATGATCGCCGCGGGTGAACTCCTCCGCGGTCGCCTCAAACAGGTGCGCGAAGGCCGTCCTGGTATCGATCGAAGGGTCATTGAGAATGGCGAAGAACCATTGGCCGGCCCATTCGAGATATGAGCGCGTGGCTTCGCAATAAAGCGATTCCTTGCTGCCGAACGAGTTGTAGAAGCTCGACGCGCTGATTCCCATCGCGGCGATCAGGTCGTCGAATGACGTCCCTTCATAGCCGCGTTCCCAGAACAGGTTCATCGCTTCTCTCAGTGCGACGTCGCGGTCGAACACCGCCGGCCGTCCCCGACCACGTTTGCCCTCCTCGCTTTTCTTCCCCTGAATTATTTTTGGTGTCATCGCTCCAATAATCCTTGAACGGCGCCTCCCCGAATTTATATGCCGCCAGTGATATTGGAGTGTTTGCTCCAGATATCAACCCCAAGCGGGGCTCTTCCACTTCTGAAAAAGCAACCGGCATTCCCCCTTCCCCAAACGACGTCGACCGAATTTCCGTTCAACATGGCAAGGACTTATGGACAGTCTCATGGATCAGATCAGCGACCCCTCAGCGATTGAAAGAGAGAGGCTCGACGGGCCAGCGCAGCCGCGCCGGCGGAGCTGGCGGACAGCCTTGACCGGGGTCATAGCGGTCCTGGCTCTTGCGGGCCTCTATGTCGGTTTCGGATTTCGCGGAGGCGGCCAGACCGCCGCAGCGCCAACACCTATGCCGCCGGTGACGGTCAGCCAGCCACTGCAGCGCGAAGTCGATACGCGGGTTGGCTTTCTCGGCCAATTCTCGGCCATCGATCGCGTCGAACTGCGCGCGCAGGTCGGCGGAACGCTGACCGAGATTCACTTCAAGGACGGCCAGATCGTGCACAAGGGAGACCTTCTCTTCGTGATCGATCCGCGGCCCTATGAGGTCAAGCTCGAACAGGCCAAGGCGGCGTTGCAGACCGCGGCGGCACGCGTCGAGCTCGCCAATACCCAGCTATCGCGCGCGCAGTCGCTTCGGCACAACGAATTCGCAACCCAGGAGACGGTCGACCAGCGCACCAACGAGCAAGACGCTTCAAAGGCCGCGGTCGAAGACGCCAAGGCACGCATCCGAGACGCCGAGCTCGACCTCGAATATTCGCAAGTCCGCGCGCCCTTCACCGGACGGATCGGCGCGCGCCAGGTATCGATCGGAAGCCTTGTTGCAGGCAGCCGCGCCGCCACCAGCCCCACGACGCTGCTGGCGACGCTGGTCTCGCTCGACCCGCTCTATCTCGACTTCGACATGAGCGAATCCGATTTTCTCACCTTTGCCCGGGAGCGTGCCCGCATCGGCGGGCCACTCGCCAACAAGGTGGTGCTCGGTCTCAGCGACGAAAACAACTTCGCCCGTCAGGGAACGCTCGACTTTGTCGACAACGCGCTCGATCGCTCGAGCGGGACCATTCACGCCCGGGCCACAGTGCCGAATCCGGACCTGTTCCTGGCGCCGGGTCAGTTCGCGCGCTTGCGTGTCGCGATCGCGCCGCCCGCACCGGTCTATCTGTTGCCGGATTCCGCCGTCGTGCTCGACCAGTCGCAGCGTCTGGTGATGACGGTCGGCCCCGACGGCACCGTCAAGCCGAAGATCGTGACGACGGGCGATCTTCGCGGCGGATTGCGGGTGATCCTGTCCGGCCTCGAGGCAGGCGACCGGGTCGTCATCGACGGGCTCGTGCGCGCCATGCCCGGCACCAAGGTCGCGCCGCAAGACGGCGCCATCCACTACGACGCCACGGCCGACGGCCAAGGTTGAGAATACAAGGCTGAAAATACAAGAGCTCAGGCACAAACGCTGAGACAGGAGCTTTCCCGTGACACACGCCTTTATAGACAGGCCGATCTTTGCCACCGTGCTCAGCGTGTTCGTAACGCTGATCGGCCTTGGCGCGCTCGCCATCCTGCCGATCGCACAGTATCCGGAGATCGTGCCGCCCACAGTTCAGATCACAACCGTCTATCCCGGCGCCTCCGCGGAAACAGTTTCGCGAACGGTCTCGACACCGCTCGAGCAGGAGATCAACGGCGTCGAGAACATGCTCTACATCAACAGCCAGTCGACCGGCGACGGGAAGCTCACCTTGACCGTGACGTTCCGGATCGGCACCGACCTCAATATCGCGCAGATGCTGACGCAGAACCGGGTGCAGGACGCGCTGCCGCGCTTGCCGGAAGACGTGCAGCGGCTCGGCGTGCAGGTGCGAAAGGCAACACCCAACATCCTGCTCGCGGTGCATCTTTATTCGCCCGACAGCTCCCGCGACATACTTTACATATCGAACTATGCGACGCTGCATGTGAAGGATGTGCTGGCGCGCCTGCCGGGTGTCGGCGACGTGCAGATATTTGGAGGCCGCGACTATGCGATGCGCATCTGGCTCGATCCCGACAAGGTCGCCGCGCATAATCTGAAGGCGAGCGAGGTGCTCGCCGCGCTCCAAGCCCAGAACGTCCAGGTTTCGGCGGGCATCCTGAATCAGCCGCCGGTCGCCTCAAAACAGGCCTATCAAATCAACGTGCAGACACTCGGCCGGCTCTCCACGCCCGACCAATTTGCTTCCATCGTCCTCAAATCGGACGATCAGGGTCGCGTGACGCGGCTGCGCGACGTAGGCCGGGTCGAGATTGGCGCGGCCGACTACGGGGCGACCGCGTTCGCGGACCGTGGCCCCGGCATGCCGCTTCTGATCTTTGCCCAGCCAGGCGCGAATTCACTCGCCGTCGAGCATGAAGTGCTCGATACTATAAAGACGCTGGCTAAGGACTTTCCGCCCGGCCTCGACTACAAGGTCATCTACGATCCGACCATTTTCGTCGGCAAATCGGTCGACGAGGTCATCAAGACCATCTTCGTCGCGATTCTGCTGGTGGTCGGCGTCGTGTTCCTGTTCCTGCAAAGCTGGCGCGCCGCGATCATTCCCGTGATCGCGATTCCGGTCTCGCTGCTCGGCACTTTTGCCTTCCTCTATGTGCTCGGCATTTCCTTGAACAACCTGTCGCTGTTCGGCCTTGTGCTGGCGGTGGGCATCGTCGTCGACGACGCCATCGTCGTGGTGGAGAATGTTGAGCGCAACCTCGAGCGCGGCATGCAACCGGTCGAGGCGGCCCATACCACCATGAGCGAGGTCGGCGGCGCGCTGATCTCGATTGCGCTGACCTTGTGCGCAGTGTTTGTGCCCTCGGCATTCCTGTCGGGCATTACCGGGCAGTTTTTCCGGCAATTCGCCATCACCATCGCGTCTTCCACGCTGATCTCCTGCTTCGTCTCGCTGACCTTGAGCCCTGCTTTGTGCGCGGTGCTGTTCAAGGCCCACGAGCCCGGCCACAAGGCGCAGAGATCGTGGACCGCGCGCATGGTGCAGGCCGGATTTGATCGCTTCAATTTTGGATTCAACTGGCTATCGACCAGTTATGGACGGCTGACGCGGCGGCTGGTGCAGATGGTTGGCGTCGTGCTGTTGGCCTACGCGGTGCTCATCGGCATCGCCGGCTTCCAGTTCGCCCGTGCGCCCACCGGCTTCATTCCGGAGCAGGATCAAGGCTATCTGATCACGGTAGTCCAATTGCCGCCCGGTGCGACGCTCGAACGAACGGAGGCGGTGGTCAAGAAGGCGATCGACATCATCCTGTCGACACCCGGCGTTGAGCACGTTGCGCCGTTTGCCGGCCTCGATGCGACCACTTTCACCGTCGCATCGAATGCCGGGACAATCTTTTCGGGCTTGCCTTCGCTGTACAATCACGAGGTCAAGGGCGTGACGGCAGCGAGCGTGCTGGCCGACCTGCGCAAGCGTCTGTCCGTGATCCAGGAGGCCTACGTCCTGACGATTCCGCCGCCGCCCGTGCAGGGCATCGGCAACGCCGGCGGCTTCAAGCTGATGGTGCAGGACCGTGCTGGACTTGGCTCTGAGACGCTGTCCAAAGCTGCGCAGACGCTGGTCGCGGCCGCCAACAAGGACCCGAGCTTCGCGGGTGTCTTCACCCTGTTCGGCACGCGTTCGCCATCGGTCTTTGCTGACATCGACCGGGAGAAGGCCGAGAAGGTCGGGCTCACGCCCACGGACGTCTTCAACACGTTGCAGGTTTATCTTGGCTCGCAATATGTCAACGACTTCAACTATCTCGGCCGGACTTACGAAGTGATCGCGCAAGCCGACGGCAACTTCCGTCAGGACTCGCAGGACATTGCGCGACTGAAAGTGCGTAATTCATCGGGCGAGATGGTGCCGATCGGCACCGTTGCGAGGTTGAAATCGGAGAACGCACCCTACCGCGTGCCGCGCTATGATCTGTTTCCTGCCGCCGAAGTGATGGGTGTCGCGGCGCCCGGCGTCGCGACCGGCAGCGCGTTGCACCGGCTGGAGGAGATTGCCCACGAGGTGCTGCCACCCGGTATCGGCTTCGAATGGACCGAGCTTGCGTTCCAGCAGCAACTGCCAGGCACCTCATCGCTGCTGGTGTTTGGCGCCGCCGCGCTGTTCGTGTTCCTGGTGCTCGCGGCACAGTATGAAAGCTGGAATCTGCCGCTGGCGGTCGTGATGATCGTGCCGATGTGCCTGCTCGCCTCCGTTACCGGACTGTTGATACGCGGCATGTCGATCGACGTGCTGGCGCAGATCGGCTTCGTCGTGCTGGTCGGCCTTGCCGCCAAGAACGCGATCCTGATCGTGGAATTTGCGCGCCAAACCGAAGAAAGCGGTGCCACCCCCGGCGAAGCCGCCGTCACCGCGGCGCGCACACGGCTGCGGCCGATCCTGATGACGTCGCTCGCTTTCATCTTCGGCGTCTTCCCGCTGGTGGTCGCGACCGGCGCGGGCTCGGAGATGCGGCAATCGCTGGGCACGGCCGTGTTCGCCGGGATGCTGGGCGTGACCGCCTTCGGCCTGCTGTTCACCCCGGCCTTCTACACCGTTGTGCGAAAAATCGGCCGTGCGAAGCTGACAACAGCGGACAAAGCGAAGTCGTCCGGCGATGTCACGCCGCCGAAGAGCCCTCAGCCGGCTGGTCCCTTTGCGGCGGTCAAATGAGCAGACCGCCGACCGGCGGAGCATAGCGAAACCGCGTCGCTGAGGAATACGGGCGGTTAACCCGTTACGCGGTTTCGAGCAGCAGAGCCAAATATCACTTCGAGGTATTGGCGATGCTTTCAAGCAGCTTGATCGCTCTTGCTCGCGTGGACTGGCTTTTGATGCTCATGAAGGCAGACAACAATCTCTGCCCTTCCGGTATGCGCTCCACGTCGAAGCCGTCCAGCATTGCGGGCCGTCCGTTCCCCCAGGCATCTTCCCCAAAGAAATAAGCCAGTTTCACATTGAGAGCCGAGGCGATCTGCGTCAGCCGGCTGCAGCTGATCCGGTTGGTACCCCGCTCATACTTCTGAACTTGCTGGAAGGTCACACCGATTTTCTCGGCGAGCTCACTTTGAGACAGGGACAATTCCAACCGCCTCACGCGAACCCGCTTGCCGACGAGAACATCAACGGAGTTCTGCACCAGGATCACTCCTTAACTGACGCTTGCAATGACGGATCAAAAACCGTGTGCCCAGTCTCGCCATCGCATGCGGATGTCAGGCTACCCTCCAGTAGTTTAGCAGATTTCTAGTATTGAGAGCAATTTAGTATCGTTCCAACTTTCCCGTTTATGCACTGCAAGATCCGACCGGGCCTAGGGTGTTCCCGAGGTCCGGACCACCCCCTTGCACCGCTATCTTGTTGCAGCGCGGAGGGTTCCATGGCCGATCGTGATATCCGTATTCATTCTTTTGGTCATATCACTGCCGAAGCGAATAGCGATTTCGAGACGCTGGAAGGATTTATCCGCGAGATCATCGAAATCTGTTTCACCTCTGATCCCGCCATCGGATCGGCGGTTCATAATCTGCTTGAACTGGATACCGCGCCTAACGAAAATCTCCGGCACGGTGGTTGCGGCGATTTGTCCGTCGCGCTGCAAATGCTTCGCTACGCGTGTGCGGAGGTGGTTGAGGGATCGTCAGCGCATAGCCGCCTTACGGCGGCAGCCAGATTGCTGGTCAATCGGATCCATTTTCTCCAGTAAGAGGTGACCTCGCCTTGGCAAAGCAGGTCCAAAAACATCGAACCGTCATCGCGCTCGATTCCATGAAGATGTCGGCCATCATTCTCAATGGCCGCAAGACGCCGGTGCTTCTGCTTCATGGGAATTCGTCGCACGGAGACATTTTCCGGCATCAAGTGGCCGCGTTGCGGGCGGCAGGCCATGGGTGCATCGCGCCTGACCTTCCCGGACATGGTCGATCGGAAGACGCGGCAAATCCTGAAGCCATCTACAGCTTCCCAGGCTATGCCGATATCCTTCGCAAGCTACTGAACACGCTAGGAGTAAGTACCTATCACGTCGTGGGCTGGTCTCTCGGCGGCCATGTTGGCATCGAACTCTGGTATTCGGATGCTCGCGCGAGGTCATTGCTGATTACCGGCACGCCGCCGACCCATTTGAGCCCAAGCGGGGCGGCCCGTGCCTTCAACAGTTCCTCGACGATGAACCTCGCCGGAGCACGGAACTTCGGGCCGGCGGAAGTCATGAACTATGGTAGCGCGATGACCGGCGCGAGGCTTGACCGCCGCTCCGGACTGGCGCGGGCCATTACGCGCACCGACGGCAACGCGCGCCACTGGATGATGAAAAACAGCCTGGCTGGGGTTGGTACCGATCAGGTGAAGGCGGTCAGGGAATGTAAACGCCCCCTTGGGATCGTTCAGGGAAAGCGGGATCCTTTTGTAAATATCCCCTATTTACAGTCCCTGAAATATAATAACCTCTGGTTGAGGCGACCTATGTTGGTTGATGCCGGGCACGCGCCGCATGTCGAGAAGCCCCAGCTATTCAATCAACATCTGAGGGAATTCCTGTCGCAAATGGATTAAGCTGCCGCCGCGGGGCTCAACCAGACTGGCGAGGTTTGCGAGGTGGCGATTCGTCTTGAGGAATTCATTTCGGAATCGTCGAAGGCCGCTTCCGAAACCGAACTGCTGAATCTGTATCTCAAAACCATTGAAAACGAGGGATATCAGAACGCCGTCTTCGCCAAGACCCGAGGCAAGCGCCTGGCGGGAATCCCCTGGAATCATTTTCCTGACGGCTACCGGAAGAGCTACCTCGAGAATGAATGGGACAAGATCGACCCTATCGTTCAGCATATCGGACAGACGACGAGACCGTTTCTGTGGTCACAGGTTTTTGCCAGCCCCCGCCTGACCGAACGTCAACGGCTGTTCATCGAGGAGTGCCGGGATCTCGGCGTGCACTCCGGCCTGACCATCCCGATGCATGGCCCGGGGTCGGAAGTCGACCTGATCAGCCTGAGCCTGCGTGACCAGAAGACGACCGATGCAACCCGGCTTCCGCTGCTTCACGCCTTCACGGTGCAATATCGCACCCGCCTCTGCGAATTGCAGGGCGAGACGATATCCTCCTCCGAGGCCCTGACGCAAAAAGAGACCGAGTGCCTCAGCTGGTGCAAGGAGGGAAAGACGAATTGGGAGATCGGCGAGATTCTTTCAATTTCGGAAAAGACGGTCGAATTCCATCTTTCCAACACCATCAGGAAACTCGGGGTCAGCAATCGGATTACGGCCGTCGTCAAGGCTCTTCAGCTGGGGCTTATCAAGCTCTGAATGCACCCTGCTTCAGGCAGCCTCTCGCCTTTGAGCAGCCTTGGATTGCCGCACATCCGACAGCAATGGAGCAGCATCCTCGAAAGCGGCATCCATGCGCTGCAATCCCTCATCGAGCACCTCACAATCGATGTTGACCGGCGGCAGCAGTTTCAACACCTCATCGTGAGGACCGCACCGTTCAATGAGGACGCCGCGCTGCCGCACCTTCTCCGCAACGGCCTGGGCGGCATCACTGGAGAAGAATTCGAGACCCGCCATCAGCCCCAGGCCTTTCTGGCGAGAAAGTACATCGGGGAATCTCGCCAGCATTTTTTTCATCCAGACATCGATGGTCTTGGCGCGAGCGCCGATCTGTTTCTGAAATTTGGGATCCCCCCAGAAATCGATGACTCTTGCTGCAGCCACGAATGCAAGTCCGTTGCCCCGAAAGGTGCCGTTGTGCTCGCCTGGTTTCCAGACATCGCGTTCGGGGTCGATCAGAAGCATCGACATCGGCAGGCCGAAGCCACTTAACGATTTCGAAAGACATACGAGGTCGGGAACAATGCCGGCGCGCTCGAAGGAGAAGAACGTCCCCGTCCTTCCGCAACCGGCCTGGATATCGTCGACGATCAAAAGTGCCCCAAGCGACGTACATATCTCTCGGAGCTTGCGAAGCCAGGCAATGGAAGCGACATTCAGGCCGCCTTCCCCCTGAACGGTTTCCACGATAATGGCGGCTAGCTCGTCGATGCCGCCCGACGGGTCGCGCGCCATCTGATGAAAGCGTTCCAGGTCTGCCACGCCAGCGCCATGGTAGCCGTCATACGGCAAGCGAATGACGCCTTGCAGGCCGGCTTCGAGCGAACTGCGTGCCGATCCAGATCCCGTGACGGAAAGCGCTCCCATCGACATCCCGTGAAACGCGTTCGTAAAGGCGGCGACGGCATACCGTCCGGTACATTTTCGCGCGAGCTTGATCGCCGCCTCGACGCTATTTGCACCTGTCGGTCCCGTGAAGTGCATCACATAGGGCAGATTTCGCGGCTTGAGCACCACGTCGTGGAAACGGGTCATGAACTGCAACTTCGCCTCGGTATGGAAGTCGAGCGCGTTCGCCACGCCGTCACGCAGAATGTAATCGATGATCGCTTCTTTGAGGTGCGGATGGTTGTGGCCATAGTTCAGCGAGCCACATCCCGAAAGGAAATCCACGAACCGCGTCCCGTTCGCGTCCCATATTTCGGCGCCCCTCGCGGTAGCGAAGAGGTTCGGCGTTTCCCGGCAATAGGAACGAACCTGCGACTCCAGTTTTGAGAACGTCGCTTCGTGCGCCATCCGGCTTCTCCTGAAATTCTATTCGGTTCCTGCTCTGCGTTTTTGGCAGTCGGGCAGCCGAGCCTCCGCGCTCCTCGTCAGCCTTTTCCGGATCGCGAGCAATTCGGCGGAGATGCTCTTCATGCCAACTTCAGCCGCAACCCTGCTGAGGTACATTACAGCGTCAGCCATTCGATAGGCGACTTCCGCTTTCGAGGCCGCTTGGTCCTCGTTCGCCGGCTTCATGCCGCATTCCTTCGCTCTTCCACAGCCGCGGCCAGTACCAGATCCGCAATCCCGTATCTTGCGCAGTGGTGATCCGGTCTCACGAAACGGGTTGGGACAAAGAACGCCCGCTCCGTCTCGCCCTCGATCGTCGCGGGCTCCCCGAGCCAAACGATTCCCTGTCGTATGAAATGCGAAAGCAGGTGAGCCCTGGTCACGCCAATCATGCCGATCGAGCCCTGGTCGACAAAGAATTCCTTCGCCGCCGTCAGCAGTTCGGGAAGAATGGTCCTTCGCAACGCAGGCGCCACCGTCTTGTCGACACAGACGCGCGTCATTTCCCAGACGTTTGCGGCCTCGGGGAGTTGACCAGACGCAACCAGCCAGGGCCAAAAACTCTTCAACATGTAGGGCCGGTCGGTACGCAACAAGCGAACGAGACCTCGCACCACCTGATCCCGATCTCGCCACACCAGATAGATGGCCGACGGGGTATCGAACTCATCGTATTCGAGACCGCGGTAGTGAGAGTGCGGCAATCCGCGCTGCTCGACGAATACTCTAAAACGCAACCGAGCCTGCGACGCCAATGCGTCCTGGAAAAGGTGAGCCGTCGCTAAATTGAATGCCTCGATCATTTCTGGACTTCGCTTGCAGGATTAGCTTGTGCCAAGCAAAGCAGTTCACCGGGCACATTCGTACTCGGGACGTCCCTAGGGTAGAGGTGCTCGTTGTCGGGTCTAACCCAGTGCGTGAACCCAGGCCTCGGGGTAAAGCGCGTAGCCCTCGCCTCGCCGCGCCAGCCGCGCAAAGGCCGGGAAATGCAAATGCATCCCTGCAACCAGAATGCCGTCGGCGCTGACCCGATCGAACATGCGTTTGCGTGAAGCTGCGGCCATGGCCAGGTCGGTATCGAAGCCCATGCCAGCATCGGGAAGCGCCGTTTGCACTTCCGGCACGTGGACCGTGTCGCCCCAGATCATCAGTTGATCGTTGCCCGATGCGACCAGATAGGCGGTATGACCCGGCGTATGGCCGTGGCTCGGCACGGCGGTCACGCCAGGAAAAACTTCGCCCTGCTTGAACAGCCGGGTGCGGTTCTTGTAGGGCGCGACCTGCTCGCGGCCCGCCTGGAAAAACAGCTTCTTCGCCCGCTCGTCGGCCTTTGCCATCGCGCCGTCGTCGAACCAGTGCGGCAATTCGTTTTCGTGCATGACCAGTTCCGCATTCGGATACAACAACCGGCCACTCGGCATCTCGGTCAGACCGGCGGAATGATCCGGATGCATGTGAGTCAGCAACACCGTATCGATCGACTTCGGATCGATGCCAGCGGCTGCGAGGTTGCGTTGGACGAAACCGGCGGTCGGCAGCAAATAATTGCCCGAACCGGTATCGATAATCGCCAGACGGCCTTTCGAGTGGATCAGAAACGTATTGACGCTGGTTCGCCGTGCCGGCCGAAAAGCTTCGCGCAAAATCGTATGCGCCTTGTCGAGATCGACATTGCGCATCACTTCAAGATTGCCGTCCAGGTAACCATCGCTGATGGCGGTGACGATGATATCTCCGATCTTGCGATGATATACGCCGGGGGTCTGCTGTGTCGGTTGTGGTGCCATTTGGGAAGACCTTGATACGTGGGGACTATTGACAGGCTATCAGGCGTCGACGGACCTTAGGAAATCATCGACGCCCTTTGCGATCAGATCGGGCGTTTGCACCGCCATGTAGTGTCCGGTCCTGACTTCGATATAACGCGCGCCGGGAATCGCTTTGGCGACTTCTTGCGCCATTGGCGGCGGTCGGACGCGATCAAGACTTCCGCCGATCACGAGCGTCGGGCACCGTACCTCGCTCAGCGCTTTTTGCATGTCAGCGTTCGCCAGCATTCGCCAGATCGTCGCATAGCTTGCGGGATCGTTGCCGAGCCAGCGTGCCCGGAATCGTTCAAAGCGCTCAGTGTCGCCGCGCAACTCCGGAGCATAACCATTCAGCATCGCGTCCTCGACGGCAAACGCCATCTCGCCGGCTTCGATCTTGGCAAGGCGTTCGAGTGCCGCCGCACGCCGAGCCGGCGAGATGCCGGTGGCAGGGCTGCCGACGATGACGGCGCTTGCCCGCTCGGGATACTGGGCGGCGAATTGAAGCGCGATCGCACCACCGACGGCAACGCCCGCAAGTGCCACCTTGCCGGTTATTCGGAGCGAATCGAGCAAAGCGGCAACATCCGAGGCCATCGTTTCAAAGGCGAGTTCGCCCCGGACTTTTTGCGACATGCCGGCACCGCGGGTGTCGTATCGCAAAACGCGGCGCGATGGTGCAAAATGCGGAACAATCTCGTCCCAGCTTTCGAGCGAGCCGCCCATTTCGTGCACGAGCACCAAGGTGCGTTCGCCCTTGCCACTCAGTTCGTAGCGGAGCGCGATATGATCGAGTTCGATGAAGCGCATTTGGCGTTCCAGCCTCCCTCCGCCGTCATCGTTCCTTGAGCCGGACGATTGCTTGCCAGCGGCAGTCGACACGATGACGGGCTCACGCCGAAGCGGCAAGGTAGCCACCTTCATGGCAACGGCCTGACCTATGCAATGCGGCGGCTTCGTCGCAATAGGCAGGTGCTCACTTGACCGGCGACCGAAATCAGAAAAACCCCAATGATTTCTGGTCGGAGTGGCAGGATTCGAACCTGCGGCCCCCGCGCCTCTCCGCGCCTGCGGACATAGCGAGCTTCGCTTTTGCTGCTAGCCCGGATCAAAGGCCGTGAGCTTTGGCGGAACGCCATCGAAGCCCAATTCATTCCAGCGCGCGACCACTTTATCGTGCGTAGAACGTCGTAGAAGCGTAGATTGTGGAAACTGTTTAAGGTGCCGATGTGGTTTGCAGGCGTTTATCAAGACTTTCGAACCATACGGCCGCGCCTCTGGCGGGAACTGGCTGGGATCAAGTCCCGTCGACCACGTGTTCCTTAGAACATCAATATCTTCGCTGGGATGGCATCGGGTACTCAAAGCCCACAAGACATCGCCAATGTCCGTCGGGTCGACATCTTCGTCGACCACGATGACCCATTTTGTATAATAGGCAGCCGCCGGACATTGCGCCGCCAAGGCCAAAACCTGCGCTGAATGGCCGGCATATTTCTGCTGCACCGAGACGACAGCCATCCCCCAGCCTGATGCCGCTGCCGGATGACAATAAGCTGCCACAACTCCTGGCACACCGATTCTTTCCAGGTCGTCGAGGATCCGCGCGGAACGCATAATAGCGTAGTATGCACCGATTTCGCAGGAGGGATATCTCGCCATCAATGCGTGCGTAAAGATCGGTGACTTCCGATGATGAATAGCTTTTACGTCGATGACCGGCTGCGGTGAACGTTCTCGTCCGTAATAGCCGGTAAATTCCCCCAAAGGTCCTTCTGGAAGGACGTTGCCGGCATGTAAGACGCCTTCGATCACGAATTCCGCATGCGCTGGAATTGGCAAGCTTACATATTCCGCGGCGGTAAGCTCGATGGGTCTTCCTAAAATTCCACCAGCTACATCGAGTTCGGACTGTTCTGCACCGAATGCTTGAGCAGCAACCATAAACAAAACAGGGTCAATACCATAGGCTGCGACGACCTCACATGGTTCACCTCTCGCCCACCACGCTTCACGATCAAGGAGCCCATGTTTTCCGGGTGAACAGTACAAACCGATCTGCGTTGGCCCATGTAACATCTGACGATAGCAGCCGACATTAATTCGGCCGCTCTCGGGCGAACTCGTCAATGTGATGTCTCCGGTTCCAATGAACCGTCCACCATCCCCGGGCCAGAACTTCGGAACGGGGAATCGCGTCAAGTCGATGTCGTCCCCCGTGATGACAACCTCATTGACGGGAGCTGCCTGTTTGGAGATGTGAACAGGTTCAATTGAACGCACCATCAACGAACGCGTCGCCGAAATCATTTCGAGAGTAGACAGATTTGGATCTATGCCCACAGCGAGAGCGTACCTCTCCTTGCTGGCGCCTAACATGTTTGTCAATATTCGCGCCGCCGAACCGTCGCCAAGCAGGTTTTCGAACAACAATGCGGGAGACTGCGGCTGCCGCGACGCAAGGAACGTAATTGCGCCGAGCTCTTCATCGGGATCAACCGTTGCTGTGATATGTTTGAGGAGATTATGGTCCTCAACAAGAGCCAGCCACTCGCGTAGATCGCGCCATGCCACCGGCGAGAGCGGCTCGCGTGCCGGCTCCGGCTTGAAATGGCTCTCCGTAATTTCTTCCATATCCGTCGCCTCCGGCCGTCACCGTTTCGGCAATTGTTGCCCAAACTTGTTGCATGGATTGGTGATGCAATGAGCCGTTCGTTTTCGCCTGTAGTCAAGAATGCAAATTGCAGATGAGCGATGACATCAAAGCCATTCAGCGGACACCAAACGCTACTTGACAGACGGTCGTTGAGCTTGATGGTTACCAATAAGCCTCAATTTCCCGGAGTGACCATGCGCCTATTTTTCCGAATTGCTCTGCTCCTCGCTGCAACGGTGTTGGCGCGTAGCGCGGATGCGCAAATTTCCGGTGACGTCGTCAAAATCGGCGTCTTGAGTGACCAAACGGGCGTAGGCGCCGACGCAAGCGGACCAAACGCAGCGTATGCGGCGCGGATGGCCGCTCGTGATTTTGGCGGAACAGTCTTAGGCAAGGCAATTGAAGTCGTGGACTCCGACATCCTTATGAAGCCGGATGTTGCCGTCGGCGTTGCGAGGCGATGGTTCGACACGGAAGGAGTCGACGTGATCGTCGATCTCCCCGTTTCGTCCGCAGCGCTCGCGGTTCAAGAGCTTGCTCGCGAAAAGCAGAAGATACTTCTGATCTCAGGCGCAGCGACCTCCGACATCACCGGTAAAGCCTGCGCGCCGTTTACGCTCCATTGGGCAGATGACACATTTACCCTGGCAACGGCCCTCTCCGCCGGATTGTTGGACCAAGGCGAAGATACCTGGTTTTTTCTCACCGCGGACTACGCGCTGGGGGCCTCGCTGCAGAGAGATGCACTCGCGACAATAAACAAGCGTGGTCGATTCATAGGAGAAGCGCGGTTTCCTAATAATTCACCCGATTTCGCATCGTTCCTGCTACGGGCTCAAAACTCAAAGGCAAAGGTGGTCGGGATTGCGAGCGTAGGGTCGAACACGATCGAAATTATCAAACAGGCGGCCGAGTTTGGACTTACACCCACACAAAGGCTGGCCGGCTTTCTGGTGTTCATTTCAGATATAAACAGTATGGGACTGTCTATCGCCCAAGGCCTTAGCGTCGTCGAAGGCTTCTATTGGGATCAGAGTGAAGCCTCCCGCGAATGGGCAAAGCGGTTCTTTTCTGAACGTCACGTGATGCCGACAAAAGAGCAAGCCGCCGTCTACGCTTCCGTTCTTCATTATCTTCACGCCGTTCAAGCTGCTGGCACGGACGCAGCACCGGCAGTTAGCGAGCAGATGCACCATATGCCCGTCGATTTCTTTGGCCGTAAGGGCAGCGTAAGACGAGACGGTCGCGTCCTGTTTGATGTCAGCGTGTACGAGGTTAAATCTCCGGCCGAAAGCAAATACCCATGGGATTATTATAAGGAGATACGCGTAATTTCGCAGAAAGATGCCTACAGACCACTTGATGAAGGTAACTGCAATGTTGACGGCAAATAGGCTTTAGCGAGGTCCGCTACGAGTCAAAAGCCGACCCGACACTGGGCGTGGGCATTTCCTGTTCCTCGACGTTCAGCTAATCTGAAGTAGCCACCCTGGGCCATCTAAAAACAGCAAGAGCACGAAAGGCCGGCCGTGATCGTAGACATTTACACCCACATTTTACCGAATCGTTTCTTCCAGGAGTTGGAGCGCGGCTCCCCCAAACTTGGCAGCATCGGCAAGCGGCTGCGGACCGTGCAAAAGCTGTTCGATCTCGATCTGCGTTTTCGGGACATGGACGAGATCGGCGACTACCGGCAGATCATCTCTCTACCCAATCCGCCGATCGAGGATATCGCCGAAGGCGAAGTGGCGAAGAACCTGGCCAGTGTCGCGAATGACGCCATGGCGGAGTTGTGCACCAAGTATCCTGACCGCTTCCCGGCGTTCGCCGCCGCGGTCTCGATGCACGATGTCGATGCCGCCATCGCCGAGATCGACCGCGCCATCAAGATGGGCGCGCGCGGAGTCCAGACCTTCACCAACATTGCCGGCCATCCGCTGGACGAGCCGCGCTTCCGCCCGTTTTTCGCTGCGATGGCCGCCCACGATTTGCCGATCTGGCTGCATCCGGCGCGCACGTCGAGCATGCCGGACTATGCCTCCGAGCCGCGATCCCGCTTTGAGATGTGGTGGTGCTTCGGCTGGCCTTATGAGACCACGGTGGCGATGGCACGGCTCGTGTTCGACGGCCTGTACGATCGTCATCCCAAACTCAAGATCATTACGCACCACCTCGGCGGCGGCATGATTCCTTTCTTCGACGGTCGCATCGGCCCGGGCATGGAGGTGCTGGGCGCCCGGACGATCGAGGAGGATCACACCAAGGTGTTATCCTCGCTGAAGCGACCGCATTTGGAGTATTTCAAAGAGTTCTACGCCGACACCGCGATGTTTGGAGGCCGTTACGGCTTGCCGTGTGGTATCGAGTTCTTCGGCGCAGACCGCGTCGTATTTGCAACCGATGCACCACTGGCACCGATCCCGGCGCATATCAAGGCGCTCGATGAACTCGGTCTCGATCCCGAGGTTCGGCGCAAGATCATGGTGGGCAACGCCGAGCGATTAATGAAGATGCGGTTCAATTAGGTATGGCATGCACCTTCAACCGATCGTTCGCAGTTCAAGCTCATTGGACACGTCGCGACGACGGGAGGGCGGATAGCGATACGGGCCCAAAACCAAGGTAAACCCCGTGGCGACGGCCAACAGCACGCTATAGGCGACGAGCGTGGCTGAATAGCTGTGGGTCAGCTGGAACGCCCATCCCAGGATCGATGATCCCACGGCATTGCCGGCTAATGCAGCCATGAAAATCCAGCCGTAAATCGTGCCGAATTTGGCCAATCCGAAATAACGAGAAACCATATACGATAACAGGTCAGTTTCGCCGCCGATGCCGAGGCCGAGCAGGAGAACGCCGACAAGAGGCGACACAGCGCCAGGCTCGAGCGCCAGAATTAGAAGCCCCACCAACGGGCAGACCAGGAAAAAAACCGCGACGTAAGGCGCGAATATCCGATCGATAATCCATCCCGCGAGCAACCGGCCGACAATGAGCGCGATACCGGACGAGGAGATGATCTTGACGGCGTCTGACAACGACATCCCGCGATCAGTCAGCATCGGAACGACATGCACCAGACTGCCATTGATCGCGACCACTGCAAGGAAGAAGGAGATCAGCAGATACCAAAAGCGCGGGTCGCGCGCGGCCTCCTTCATGGAAACACCGGGAAGCACAGCGCCCGGCGCTAGATCGCCGACAGGCGTTCCAGCATTGGCTTTGGTCGGCTCTCTGACAAAAGCCAACACAGGCAGGAGAGCCAACAGAATGATCCCGCCGGCCAGACCGAGATAGGCTTCGCGCCAACCGAATGTTCCTATCAAGGTGTTGCAGATCATCGGTATGACGACTGTCCCCATTCCAACCCCGGCCAGCACGATGCCCAGAGCGAAACCACGCTGACGGTCGAACCAGGCCGCAACGACTTTCGAATAAGAACCCGGCGTTTGACCGATCGCCACCAGACCCGTCAACGCGAACATCGCGTAGAGGGCGAACACCGAGCGCGGCAGCAGCGACAATGCCGCCGTGGAAAGGGCGAAGAGGACGATGGATATCGCGAGTGGGATCCGTACGCCAAAGCGATCGATCATGCGGCCAAAAAACGGCGATGCGACGGCCGTCAAGACGCTGGATATGCCGATTGCGGTGGCGATGTCGCCGCGACCGAAGCCAAGCTCCTGAGAGATTGGTTTGATAAATGTGCCGGTTGCGAAAACATTGATGGGCCCCTGGCTCGCAACGAGAGCCAACGAGGAGGCCGCGACGATCGACCATCGCTTGCTGTCCATTTTTCCTCCGGTTCGTCCTCAGCTCTTTGCGGCCGAGATTTTGTCGACGCCGCCCACGCGGCGATTATTGAATTTGCCGCCGCGCCACCTCACGCTCGTTGCAAAGGGGCGCAGCGTGCTCATTCGTGTTCTTGTCGCCCTTCCTGCTCTTCACCGAGCCGCCGAGGGCGTGCGCGATGACCTCAGCCGGATCAACGATGGAACCCGCGACGTGCCGCCAGGCTACGATCTGATCGGGGCGGATCAGCGCGAGATCGCTTTCGTAGAGGTCGCGCGCTTCCTCGTCGTCGACGCTGACCACTTTGAGATCCAATCCGGCTTCAACAGCCGCCGACAAAAATGCGTCGGCTTGACGCTCGTTGTCGCCAAGGCAAAGCAACGTCCATTCGAAACCAAAGCTATCGAACAGCGAATGGCCATCCGGGAGCCAGACATGCGGCGCACGGCCACCGGGTTTACCTGATGGCACATAGGCGGTGGGTGTATCCGGGGGAGACGGCGCCGGATCGCTGGCAATAACGGGTGAGCCGTCATATCGCGCGCCGAACGTAAAACCGGGAATATTGAATTCAGCTCTCGCATGGTTGGCGAGATATTCACCCGCGCGCCGGCGCGATGTTTCCCCAGCCCTCCCCTCCGCCTCAAGTGCGGGCGAAGGCCGGTACAGACCGATGGAATCGGCAAAGCTCTGGGCAAAACCGGTATTGCGAAGTGCCACGGGCCGGCGTTCGGCCTCGTAACTGTCCAGCAGTGCTTCCGGCGCCTGCCGTTTCAGGACGGCGGAAAGTTTCCAGCCAAGATTGACAGCATCTTCGATCGCCGTGTTGTAGCCCATGCCGCCGGTCGGCGTGAACAGATGGACCGCGTCGCCGCCGAGAAACATGCGGCCGGAACGGAAGCTATCGGCCACCAGCGCGCGCCCGGCGATCCAGAAATCCCGCGACAGGATATCAACCGGTATGGTCGCGCCGACCGCCTGCCGGAACATGTCCAGGGCCTTGGTATCGTCCACCGAGTTTGGATCTTCGTCGGGGCGCACCTGCGTATGGAAGACGAACTCGCCTTTACCGTCGACCGCGATCAGCAAAGCGCGCCGCTCGGCGTTGAAGCTGCAGTACATCCACGATCTGGCATATGGACAGATTTGGTAAAACATAGGCGCCCTCAGATAGAGCGCCAGCATGCGCCCGCCCATGAAGTCGCGATTGACATCGCTATCGCCGGAATATTCGACACCGAGATGGCGACGCACTAGGCTGCGTGGTCCGTCGGCGCCGACCAGATATTGCGCCCGAATCTGCCGCTTTGGCCCGCCATCAACGCCCTCTGTCTCCGCCATCACGCCATCGGCCGTCTGTTCGATAACGACCACGCGCGAGGAAAAGGCCAGATCGATCGAAGGACAGGCCTTGGCATGCCGATAGAGCACCGCTTCGACGAATTTCTGGCCCACCCGGTGCGGCAGTTCTGCAGCACTCCAGGAACCGCTCATCGTCTTGATCAGTTTTTGCGCTTCGCGCGCGGACGGCAGGCTGACCCTTCCCAATTCATGCGTGGTAAACCGCGTAAAATAGGCGATGTCGGTGGGATAGTCGTCCGGCATACCCATGGCGCGGATTTCGTCGGCGAAACCCAACCGCCGGAAATACTCCATGGATCGAGCCTGCGTGGCGTTGGCCTGCGGATTGAACGCCGTCGAAACCTTCTGATCGATCAGAATCGCGTTGATGCCGCGTCTTCCGAGTTCGTTTGCCAGCATCAGGCCGCAGGGTCCGCCGCCGACGATCAAAACCTGCGTCGTTTCCTGGCGCATGCTGCCACTCACTCGTCTCAGTGCCTCCCGGGAAGTCTTTTATGGAATTTCAAACAGACTAATTGGCGACCACCGGCTCGGCAATCCCCTGCGCCGGCGTCATGCTCACTGTCCGGCCGCAGTCCGGCTCGCACCTGCGAGAGAAAGCTCGGCTCCAATCAGCCGCTGGGGCTTGATATTCGATCACGGTGGTAGCGTAATGAGCGCAGTTAAAAACATGCGCCAGCGTCACGTTAAAAAAGCCGACACCAGATCGGAATTACGGGAGGATGACGATGAAGGAGCTCATCAGGCAATACCTCAACAATGGGATTTCACGGCGCGATCTCATGCGCGGCCTCGGCGCCGCTGGGCTGACTGCCTCCGCGGCTAAAACAATCGTCGAGTCGATAACTCCAAGCCCCGCGATGGCTCAAGCGGCCGGCGGCGGGGCCGTCCGCAAGGTTACCGGCACCGGCGGCAAGCTCTATATCGAGCAACTTAAAGCCGCCGGCACGGAATTCATCTTTTTCAATCCATCGACCGGTGACGCTCCGATCTATGATGCGCTGATCGACATGCCGGAAATCCAGCTCATCAAAGGCGTTCATGAAGGCGCCGTTGTTGCCATGGCCGACGGCTATGCCCGGCTCTCCGGCAAGATCGGTGTTGCCCAGATCGCCAATGTAGGTCTGCCCAGCGGCATGACCATGCTGGTCAACAGCTGGAAAGATCGCA
>Ga0210385_10000263_pt1 | contig 45182 bp, 36 predicted proteins | sample IncBWH26OmetaG_FD_160107 | JGI IMG/M metagenome (GOLD analysis project Ga0210385, IMG submission 160107) | Forest soil microbial communities from Barre Woods Harvard Forest LTER site, Petersham, Massachusetts, United States - Inc-BW-H-26-O ...
CGAGTTCGAAGCTGGTGCGTGTGCGGGTCGACGACTCATAGAAGAGCAGCGCAAGGCGGCGTTTGAGCAGGATGTGATCGCGGACAAGAGGGTCCATCGATTCGAGCACCGACGCACGGGCGAGGAGACGACGGACGGCCTCCAGACTCAGGTCCTGGATCGAAAGGAGCGAACCGGGGTTGTAGGGAAATGGCGAGGCGGGTACGGGCGGCGGATGAATCGGTCGGCGGACGGGTGCTGTGGCTGCGGTCATCTGAATTTGCTCTCGGCCTTAGCTTTCTGCCGGGAGCCTCGAGCGAACAAGCTGAGTGCCAGGGCTGAAAGCAGTTTGATCAATCCACCCGTTCAACGAGAAGCACCTGCTCGTCGTTGTCGACTTCGTGGAATTTGACTTCGATAATCTCGCGGCTGCTGGTAGGCACCACTTTGCCTACATAAGTTGCTTCAATCGGAAGTTCGCGGTGGCCACGGTCGATGAGAACGGCAAGTTGCACGCGGCGGGGACGCCCGTGATCAAAGAGAGCGTCAAGCGCGGCGCGGATGGTGCGCCCAGTGTAGAGAACGTCGTCGCAGAGAATCACGTCGCGGCCCTCGACGTCGAAACCGATGGAGCCGGGCGTGACGACAGGACGAACGCCGGCGGTGGTGAGGTCATCACGATAAAACTGAATGTCGAGCACTCCGGTATCGACCGGGCGCTTTTCAATACCGGCAATGAGTTTGCCCAGACGCTCGGCCAGCGGAACGCCGCGGCGCTTGATGCCGATCAGAGCGAGATCCGCGCTTCCATTGCTTTTCTCAACGATCTGATGGGCGAGGCGCACCAGGGTGCGTTCAATCTCCGAGGCAGACATCAGCCTGCCCTTAATGCGCAGACCAGGGTGGTTTGACTCTTCGCTCATGAATTCTCTCTTGCCGGATGATACGAGGCCAGCCCGGTTGGGGCAAGTTGTGGAGAACAGGGCGCAAGGCGCGACTGAACCTGCTTGAGACGGACGGAGTTCAGTTTCCGGGAAAAGTGACTAGAGTTGCGGACGACGCAGCCGTGCGAGGAGGCGGGCGCCGAGCGCTCCGCCACTGACAGCGAAAAACAAAAGGAAAACGGAGTATCCGGCCAGTCCCAGAGCGAGATCCCCGGCATGTCCCCAGGGCGAGAGCATCCACGCGCGTCGTGCCTGCACCTGCGCAGGATCGGTCATACCGGTTTGCGCGAAGATCTGTGCGGTGAGCTTCTCGCTATCATCGACGCTGGTGCGCCAGTCGCTGTCAATTTGCGCCGATCGGTGCAGAAAGTAGCGTTCAACAAACATGGCCGAACCGCTGAGAGTGAAAGCGAGCCAGACCGCCATGATGCCGGTCACGAGGCCGATGCGAGCTCCCGCGCCGATGGTGATCCAGGCGGGACTCTGGCCACGCACATAGAGCACAACGGCCCACGCTGCGGCGGCCGCCATCCAAAAGAGGCCAAAGAGGCTGAGAGGGGAGATGCCGCTGGAGAGAAGACCGGCGGGAACGGCGAAGACGATCGCGGCACGAATCGCAGGTTTCCAATCGACCATGCTCGCGTCGCGCACTGCTTCGTTCCAGCGATCAGGCTGGCCCGGAGTGGTGGCGGTTTCGGCGGTGTAAACCAGTTGCGGCAGGCCGCAGGACGGACAGAAGGTATTGTCGGCCTGAACGGTCTGATGGCAGCGCTGGCAGGAAATCTCCATAGTCAATAGACCTGACCCGATTCTATCGTCCCGGGGCGGCGGTCTTACTGCAATTGGCCGCAGGAATCTTATTCAAACGATTCAGTTTGAGGATGGACGGCTGGCTCGGCGTCCGCTAGAGCCGCCTCCGCTGCTGCATGCTCACGTACGGCTTGAGGCGAAACGGCTGCGCCGGTATCGCAAGGCGAGAAAGATGGAAAGATGACTGCGATGTTTGCAGACAAAGCAGCGGACCGGAAGCTGGAACGCCACAAGATGACGCAGATCGGAGAGGTGGAAACGGGATCGGCGGAAATTGGACGAACCGCAACTGCGGCAAAGAACGGTCAAATGGAAACTCCTTGAGTCAGGAAACCCCGGAGCAGTATGAAGAGCAGATGGTTGAAATCGCGGGCGAGTCCACCCAATGGGGGCGAGCCTGTGAGCATCCGGCTCTGCAGCGTTAGATGCAGACAGTGATACGACTGGAAGGCTATCTATTGGACAGAATGATGCAGCCTTGAGGAGCGTTGAACTATCGGGATGCTTCTTCGAGCGCAGGAATCTTTGCCAGACGGGCTGCGACGATGTCTTCCGCTGCCTTGACGGCTTCGTCGAGTGTCATGTTGGTTGAATCGAGAAGTACGGCGTCGGATGCAGGTTTAAGTGGCGAGTCAGCGCGGTTTCGGTCGCGCTCGTCGCGGGCATGGAGATCGCGAATGACTTCTGCAGGTTGCACGGCGGGAGCCGGGCCAAGTTGCTCAAAACGGCGCATGCCGCGGACTTCGGGCGCGGCGTCGAGAAAGATTTTGGCCTCGGCATTGGGGAAAACGACGGTGCCAATGTCGCGGCCTTCCATGACCACGCCGCCATCCGCTCCCATCTGCTGCTGCAGGCTCACCATCCACGCGCGGATGGGGGGAAATGTGCTCACACGCGAGGCGGCATCGGTAACGGTCTGGTTGCGAATGAGGCCGGTGACGTCCTCTTCGTCGAGAACGACGCGGTTCTCGTCGGCGCCGGATTCAAGCCGAATGCTGGTCTCGCCCGCCAGCGTCTGCAATGCTTCACTGTCGTCGAGCAGAACGTGGGTGCGGAGCGCTTTGAGGGCAAAAGCGCGGTACATGGCCCCCGTCTCGAGATTGAGCAGGCCAAAATGCCGGGCGAGATGCTTGGCTATGGTGCTTTTGCCGGCGCCGGCGGGACCATCGATTGCGACGATGATTTTCCGCGCCGGCCGGGTGGTTGGGACTGGATGATCCGCTGAACTCATCCGCGCTTCTTGGTCCCCTTCGCAGTTCGCGCGGTAAAGCCGTACTTCTTGCTGTTGCCGGCCTTGGCGCTTGCCGTGAGTGTGGGTTTATGGCTGTCTTTGCGCGCGACTGAGTTTTTGCGCGAAGACGCTGGCGCGGGCTTGCCTTTGAAGGGCTTGGAATGTCCGTTGTGCTTGGCTGCCGCGGGCTTGCCCCAAGCGGGGGCAGCAGATTTCCGGCTCCGCAGTGAGCCGTTGCCATTGGAAGAGTGTGCCGGCTTGCCATTGGCATGCGCACCGTTCTTGTGCGGATGCAAGCCATTGCCGTTGGTATGCGCGCCGTTCTTGTGGGTGCGCAGGCTATTGCCGTTGGAACTCTTCGCCGTGGTTTTGCCAAAGGCCGTGGTTTTGCCAAAGCGCGCGGGAGTCGCAGGCCGTGCGCCATTTGCAGGGCGCGCCGACGAAGTGCGCGTATCTGCAGGGCGCCGGGCAAAGCGGCTGCCGTTGGACGATTGACCGGTCCGGCTTGCACTCGAAGGCTTGCGGTCGCGGTTATGCGGAGCGGGCCGGCTGAAATGGGTCCGGCTTGCCGCAGGCCGCGTGGCGGAGTTGGAAGCATGCGCCGCAACGCGTGGTGCTTGCGGCTCCTGGGGCTTCGGCGCAACAGGAGCGGGCGTGACGGAGGCAGCGGGCTGCTGGGGCGCGGGCGCAGCTGGACGTGAGTAGAGCTGGACAGCCGGATGTTCGTTGAAGTCCGATCCGTGCAGATAAAAGGATGCCGACAGCGTCGGGTTTGCGTAGAGATTGGCGACCGGCGAGAACTCAGGCAGCGTGCCCGCAACATAGAAGTGAGGCGCGTGACCGAGTGAGATGGTGTGTACCTGGCGCGTGGCAACCAGGCCACGCAGCACTTCACGCACTTTGCTGCGCGCGGTGAGTGACGACAGGAAGATCTCGACCTCTTCCATGCTGGCTGCGATGACGGCCTGCAGGTAAATGGAGGCGAGAACAGAGATGGCCGTGACCTGCGACGTGGAAGCGCCCTCGGCGATGGCTTTTTGGAAGCGGTGACGGAGCAATTGCCACTTGGCTGCCTGGCCGGGAGCCGCGATGACAGGAATGATACGCAGCTGCTGCCAGAGTTCCGTGATGGCGCGAACGACTGCGGATTCGGTGACTTCGCGGCCTAGTGCCTGCTTGAGATGGGAGACATTCGTGTCGCCGGCTTCGAGCAGCTTGTAAGCCTGGACGGCCAACGGAGAAACAGCGCGCGAGCCGGTGAGCTGGGGGTTACGGCGCCAGTCGCGATCCCCGCGCAAGGCGTAGACGTAGGGCAGAACCCAGCTGGCAACGACGAAGTCCGGGTGCTCACCGGGCTGGCCGAGAAGATTCAGGCGGACGGCGACGTTATCGAGCTCAAGCCGCACAAGCATCTCTTCTGCAATTGCAATATGCCGTGGATCCGGAGTCTCATTCCGCTGCCCAACGATCGCCTCAACAAAAGAAGGCGCAACGGAGGTAGCAAATTGCCTCCGGGGCAGAAACAGACAAAGTCCAGTTTCTTCAATCCACGTCTTGGCGTCCTCCAGAGTGAGGGTGCCATGTCCGTTTTGGCGCATCCGTTCGGCGCGCGCAGCTTCCAGTTGTTCCGATGTCAAAGAAAAACCTCGCTTCCAGGCTGGTGCTTCGGCATTTCAGAGGATGGGCGGACCCATCACAGACGTATGCAAGGCTGCCACACCATTTAAATCGTTTCAACTTGTGGGTGGTGGCATTCGGGGGTTCAGAAATCCTGGAGATTCTTTAATCCCGGGAGCTGCCCTCTCTCCTGAGAGGAGAACAACCGCCTCATCCATACTAAATCCGAACTAGATACGATGGAAGGCCCGCTGAATGTCCTTCCACGAATAGAGCAGGGCAATCGGGCGCCCATGGGGGCAACTTGTTGGATGCTCAGTCTTTGCAAGCTCCTGCAAAAGCCACTCCATGCGGGCGGAGTCGAGAGGGGTGTTGATCTTGATGGCTGAATGGCATGCGATGGAGGCTGCGATGCGGCTCCGCAAGGTGCTAAGATTCTGATTTTGCGTAGGTTGATCGGAATCGCCACCCGACTGCTCAATGATCTCGGCCAAGGTTCGCTCGAGTTCGGCACCCTCGAGCCCCACGGGTGCAGCTTTCACGGCAAGTGTTTGAGGACCAAAGGGTTCCACCTCGAAACCGTTCCGTTCCAGCTCCTCCGCGATGCGGGCGAAGACGACCATCTGCCACGGCTTCAATTCGACGAGAAGCGGCATCAAGAGCCGCTGGCGCTGCATACGTTCCACCTGTCGATCGCGCAAGATTTTCTCAAAAAGGACGCGTTCGTGGGCCACATGCTGGTCGATAATCCACAGGCCACCTTCGCCCGTGGCAAGAATAAAGGACTCTCGAAGCTGGCCCAGGGGGATGAGTGAGCCGAGGTGGTTCAAGTTGGAGGCAGCCTGTTCGGCTTCAACCTGCGCGGTCTGGCCAGCGGCGTAAGCGCCGTGAAGATCGGGATTTAGCGAGCAGGAGCTATTCTCCCCCGCACCGGGCTCGAGAAGCGTCGCGGCAATTTGACCGATGCCCTGGGTGTCGAGCGCGCGGCCATCGAAAGGCAGTTTGCCGGGAATGGGTGGAAGAGCCTGCGGCGTGAGCTGAAACGCCATGCTTCCTAGGGAGGCGTCCTTTTGCGCGTTGGCTTCCATGCCGGCGGGCTCCTCCGGCGAACCGGGCAACGGCGAAGTTGCCGGCGGCATGAGCGACGGGCTGGCAGCGGGCGAAGAATCGAGCGCCGCAAGAAACCCGGCCGCGGGACGCGCCTTGATCAGGGCGGTACGCAGACTGTCGCGCACAAAATCGTGAATCATCGACTGCTGGCGGAAACGGACTTCTGTTTTGGCCGGGTGCACGTTGACATCGACTTCTTCGGGCGGCATCTCGAGGAAGAGAAGCACGACGGGGAAGCTGGTGGGAGGAATGACATTGCGATAGGCCTCGGTGATGGCGTGCATCAGGAGGCGATCGCGAATGAGGCGCTTGTTCACAAAAATGTAGATCGAGTTGCGATTCAGCTTCTGCAACTCCGGCTTGGAATAGAAGCCGCTGAGGCGCAGTGTTCCGGGATCGCGTACGGGCTCGTCGGGATCCTTCTTCCATGGCGGCGGCTCGGGAAGACCGGCGTGCGCGAGAGGGGTTTCCGCGGCGACGGGCAGAAGTTGAGCGAGGGTTTCTTTTCCGAAGATCTGGTAGATGCGTTCCGCCGTGCGCGCAACGGGCGGCGCCGAGACCAGCGTGTGGGATGCGGAGAGGAGTTCGAAATGTTTTTCAGGGTGCGCGAGTGCGTAGTGGGTGACGAGCGCTGTCACGTGAGCGAGTTCGGTGGATTCGGCGCGGAGAAATTTGCGGCGCGCGGGCGTATTGAAGAAAAGATCGGCAACGGCGATAGTGGTGCCGCGTGGAAGCGCTGCGTCGTCGACGTGATGGATCCTTCCCTCGGCAATTTCCATGTGTGTACCGGTGGGGTCTTCGCGGGTTGCCGTATCGAGCGTGACGCGTGCCACGGAAGCAATGGATGGTAAAGCTTCGCCGCGAAATCCCAGGGTAGCGATAGAAAGAAGGTCTTTGGCCGTGCGCAGTTTCGAGGTGGCGTGGCGCTCGAAGGCCAGCAACGCATCGTCGCGATTCATGCCGTGGCCATCGTCGGCGATGCGGATGAGCTTGCGGCCACCGGCTTCGACTTCGACGCGGATGCGCGAAGCGCCCGCATCGAGCGCGTTCTCGAGCAGCTCTTTGACCACCGACGCAGGACGGTCGACAACTTCGCCGGCCGCGATCTGATTAGCTACCTGGTCGGAGAGAACACGGATGCGGCCCATAAGGGACAAGGGTATCGCAGCGCAGGCTGAGGGGTTTTGAGACGGATGTGGAATTCAGGATGCACAGCGGACTGCAAAGAGGAGCGGTAACGGCGGGTCAACGTGTCACATCGAGGGCAAAGATGCGCGAGGGGCGCGCAGAGATGGGTGCAGACAACAAAGCCCGCCCCGTTGGGCAGGCTCATTTTGCTGAAGCGTGAAAGAAAGTTGCCTAAACGCCCATGCCGTATTCAGCGGACTGAGGCTCGGCTGCGTTCGAATAGAAGTCGTAAGGGGTGCGCTGGTTGAACTTGTAGCGATTGCGCAGTTCGCGGCCAACCCAGAAGCTGAGCGCGGCCACTGCCATGCCGACCGAGAACCAACCGAGAACCTTGAGCGTGTTGGTCTCGCTGGGCTCTTCAGCGGTCATAAGGGTGATCGTATCGGGGGACATGGTCGGCAAAGCCTCCTACTTGTATCTTAGCTTACTTTTGATTCGACTCATCTCGCGGGTAAAACGTGAGACTACAACTTTCGTAGCACAAATCTGCGACGCGTTAATGAATGGATGCTATTTGGTCGAGGAATGTTTGTTTTTCTGGCTCAGGTAAGAAGCTCACGCGGATGGAATTCGCAGCGAGGAGGCGAAGTTCGTCGCGGCTGAAGCCCTGCTGTGTGTGGGCGAGCAGATATTCATTGGCCACATCGGATCCGAAAAATGCGGGGTCGTCGGAATTGATGGTGACCAGCAGGCCCGCATCGAACATGCGGCGCAATGGATGATCCGCGAACGAGGGACAGACACCAGTGCGGACATTCGAAGTTGGATTCAATTCGAGCCCGGTGTTGCGCACTCTTAACTCTCGGATGAGAGATTCATCCTGGCATGCCGACAGGACGTGGCCGAGGCGCTCGGAGCCGATGGAGAGCGCTTCCCAGATGGCCTCGGGTCCGGTGGTCTCGCCAGCATGGTTTGTGAGGCGCAAACCAGCGGCGTGAGCTTCGGCATAGAGTTCGCGGAAGGGCTCGGAGCCTGTGCGGCGTTCATCACCGCCCAGCCCAATGCCAATGATGGAGGGGTAGTCAGGGCGCATTTCAGCGGCTTTGCGGAAAACGCGCTCGGCTTCGGGAACCGTAAAGTGTCGGACGGCGTCGAATATCCAATAGAGCGAGACTCCGAGTTCGCGCTGTGCGCGGAGGCGGGCACGTTCCAGCCCTTCAAAAATTGGCTCAAAGCAGACTGGGTCATGATTGCGCCACATGTAGATGACGCCAACCGAAATATAGACCTCGGCATGGACGACGCCCTGGGAGGCAAGCTGCTCGAGCATGCGCCAGGCGACGAGCTCGTAATCCTCTGGGCCGATGAGCTGGCGGGTGACGGCTTTGAAGGCTTCAATGAAGCCCGTGAAGTCAGTGAATTGATAAAGTGCTTCGGCCTCGGGCAAAGTGATGGGTCGCACGTCGTGGCGGGCGCTGAGTTCGACGAGGGTCGCGGGGCGCACGGTGCCTTCGAGGTGGAGATGGAGTTCGGCCTTGGGAAGCCGGCGGATGAACGCAGAGATATCGTCCATCTAAAGAGTGTAGCGGGTGGACGGTGACGGGTCACAGTGAGAGCGGCTGCACTTGAGAGCACGGCGCGTGAGAGTGGTTCGTGCCGGGTGCGAGATGTGATTTGGCATAAACCGAGCCCCGATTTCAAGACTGGATCCCGAGGGTCTTCGTACAGGGCTTCTATTCCGACCGCAGTGCTTGCATGGGATCGATAGAGGCCGCGCGGCGTGCAGGAATGATCGCCGCAATCAATCCGGAGACCTCAAGCAGAGCACAAACGGAGAGGATTGTGATCGGGTCGTGCCGGTCGACCCCAAAGAGAAACGCCTGAATGGCGCGCGTGGCGAACCACGACGCAATCAGTCCCGAGGCGAGACCCAGCCCAAGCAGCAACGCGGCCTTTCCGAGAATGAGCGCGAGCACATCGGATCGTTGCGCGCCGAGAGCCATGCGGATGCCCACTTCGCGCGAACGGCGGCTGACCGAATAGGCCATGAGGCCGTAGAGACCCACCAGCGCGAGAAACAAAGCGATGGCAGCAAAGACTGTGAGCAACGAAGTTTGAAAGCGGCGCTGCGCGGTGGCTGCGGATTCAAGATCCCCCATGGTTCGCACGTCGCCGGCTGCGAGGCTGGCATCGAGAGAGTGAAGGACAGCGCGGATGGTGGCCGCGAGCGAGCTCGCCGGAAGCGAGGAGAGAATGGCGATGTTTCCTCCTGCAAACTCCATGTCGGGCTCGTAGATCTGCGGTTCGGCAGGCTCTTCAAGGCTGTTGTTGCGCACGTCACCGATAACACCCACAACCGTGTTCCATTGCGCGTGGTCATCTTGCCGGGTGACGCGGCCACCTATGGCGTTGCGGCCTGCAAAATACTTTTTGGCGAAACTCTGGTTGATGAGGATGGTGTGCGCCCCGGGTTTCTCGTCGGCGGCAAACAATCTCCCGGCGATCAGTGGAATCCTCATTGCGGAAAAGTAGTTAGGAGTAACCCAGCGTGCCTCGGCCAATTGGGTTTTTTGGTTGGGATAACCTTCGACGGCGAACATGCGCAGGTCGTCGGAGTTGCTGAGCGGCAGGTTGCTGACGGCACCAACCGCTTCTACGCCGGGCAAGGCTTGCAGCCTTGCGAAGAAATTCCGGAAGAACGCAACCGCCTGCGGGTGGCCATAGCGCGGATCAAGCCCAATATTCACCGTGACGGTGGATTGAGAGAAACCAGTGTCTACCGATTCGACATTGATGTAGCTGCGAATGAAGAGGCCCGCAGAGGCCAGCAGGACCACAACGAGCGCGGATTCAGCGACGATAAGAGCACCTTGGACGCGGGTATGCGCGCCGGCCACGCTACGGCTGCTGGTGGTGGCGAGGAAGTCAGTCAGGTTGATGCGTGATACAGCCAGCGCGGGCAGGATCCCCGTGAGCAGACTTGTGAGCAGAGACACGCCCACGGTGAAAAGGAGCACGTGCGTATCCAGAGACGCTTCATTGAGGCGTGGGATGTTGCCGGGATTGAACAACGGAAGGATACGCAAGAAGAGGTATGCGAACGCGACGCCGATGGCTCCGCCCGTGAGGCCGATCAAGAGAGACTCGGTGATGAGCTGGCGAATGATGCGGCTGCGTCCGGCGCCGAGCGCCACGCGGACACCCAGTTCGCGCATGCGGCCGGCAGCGCGGGCCAGCAGCAGGTTGGCCGCATTGCCGCAGGCAATCAACAGTACGATCGCAACTGCGCCGAGAAGAAGCCAAAGCAACCGGCGGACGTGGCCGACGGTGCTGTCGACAAAGCTCTCGATCAGCGCGCCCCATCCCCGCATCTGCGGATCGTGGAGCTTATCGAGGCGCGCCATCGTGGCGGCCATCTCTGCCTGCGCCTGGGCAAGGGAGACGCCGAGCTTGAGGCGCGCCACCACACTTGCGTTCGCGTTGTCCCGGTCGGCCATCTGCTTCGGCGTAAGAGCTAACGGCACCCAGACCTGCGTTGTCTTGTATTGAGATTCTCCATAGGCCAAATCGGTATTGTGCGGATACTCAAGGCCCGGCGGCATGACGCCGACAATTTGATAGCTCTTGCCGTCGAGGACGAGCGAGCGGCGCAGGATGTCAGAAGCCGAGCCAAACATGGACTGCCAGAGCGCATGGCTGATGACAGCGACTCGATCGTGGCCGAGTTGGTTGTCGTCCGCAGAGATAGTCCGGCCAAGTTCAGGAGTGGCTTGAAAGGTCTGAAAGAAATCACCATCGACACGTGCCGTGCTGACCCGCTCCGCGGTGCCCTGCCATGCCAGGCTGAAGACCGACTGGCCAAACATGGTCATGTCCTCGAAGGAATGACAGTCTTTCTTCAAGTCGTAGAAGTCGGCGTAGGTAGGGCTGAATACTTCGGGTGGCAGGTGGAACTGCGGAAGGGGCGTATAGAGATAAACGAGCCGGCCTGGATCGCCGTACGGCAGGGAACGGATGAGCACTGCATTGACCAGGCTGAAGATGGCCGTGCACGCGCCGATGCCGAGAGCGAGAGTGAACACTGCGGTAATGGTGAAGCCGGGGCTCATTCGCAGGGTGCGCAGGCCATAGCGCAGGTCCTGCACGGTTTGCTCGATCCACAAGACGGAGCGCTCGTCGCGATGTGCCTGTTTTGCCTGCTCCACGCCGCCGTAAGCGCGTCGCGCAGCAAGCTGTGCTTCCTCGCGGGCCATGCCCTCACGTTCGAAATCGTCTGCGAGAAGGGCGAGGTGCGACGCGACTTCGCGCGCAAGCTCCTGCTCAACGCGCTCGTTGGTGAGGAGATTGCGAAGCCTGGCAATGAACCTTCTCCCATGCGCCATCGTTACTGCTCCTTCGCGAGAAGCTTTTCTACCACGCCGGCCATCTGGCGCCAGCGTTCGGTCTCCTCATCCAGTGCCAGTAAGCCCGCCTTGGTGATTCCGTAGTACTTCGCCTCGCGATTGTTTTCCGTCTTGCCCCAAGAACCGCGCGTCCATCCGTGCTGCTCAATCCGAACGAGCGCTGGATAGATTGTGCCCTGGTTCAGATTTAAGGCGTCTCCCGAGACCTGTTGGAGCCTGCTGGCGATGCCGTAGGCATGCTGTGGACCCATGGTGGCAAGGGTGCGGAGGATCATGAGGTCGAGAGTGCCTTGCAGGATTTGGATGGGTGTTTTCTTCACTTGGCATTCAAGTGAACATGTTTATCACTTGGTTGTCAAGTGGAGCCGCAGAGGCGCCTGCGATCGGTGGAGAAATACGTCAGTGCCCGTCGGCAGCATTCGCCTGATAGACAATCTTGCCTCCGACCACGGTCAGGACCGAAGCGGTTTTTGGCAGCTGTTCCGCGGGCACAGTGAAAATATCCTGAGACAACACCGCAAGATCCGCGAGCTTGCCCGGCTCGATGGAGCCTTTCTCCTTCTCTTGGAACTCGGCGTACGCCGATGTGAGGGTATAGCCGATCACGGCTTGTTCCCGCGTAAGCCCCTCCGATGTTCGATTGCCGGGGTTGATGGCGAACATCAGGTCGAGATACGGGTTGATGGGCCCGTCCGAGCCGAAGGCGACAGGGATGCCCGCTGCCAACAAGGACTTCAGAGGCTGGGCCTTCTGAAACACGACAACGCCCGGCGGTGCAATGGGAGCGAGGTGGGTAGGATTCTGAACCACGATAATGCCGTCCTGCTGGATGCGTGCAAACTGGTCGGCAAAGATTCCGTCGCCATGTTCGAAGCGCAAACGGCGACCTTGCCAGACAGCTTTTCCGCCGGTGGCGTCGATGGCGTTCAAGACTGTTTGTACAGAGAGATTGCCGGAGACGTGAAGCAGCAGCTGGTCGTTGTTCCTGATCGATTCCTGCAGCATGGCCGGGTATTCGCGCTCAGGGAACTCGAGGGGCAAGGCAGTGAAGAGCGCGTCCAAGGGTGGCTGGGAGGGTATTTCCCATTTGCCCCTTGGTGTCATGGTGCCTTCGACGCCCACTCCATCTGCCAGCCACTTCGTTCCAGTAACGGTGATAAGGGAGGCAGGGTGCTGAGCCACGCCGTCGCCTTCTTTCGTGTCACGACCCGTAGGGGTGGTCCCCGGCATGCGCACTACGCGCACGCGAATCGGAGTGCCCAACGCCTGAAGCAGCGCGATAGCACGGGCCGGCGCCATGGTGATGGCCAGCTCCTGGATAGTTGTGACACCGAACTTCGCTTCTTCCTCAAGCTGTCGGCGAAGCTGCACAATCGCTTCACTGTCCGGAACGCGATCAGCCACAGCGCGCGCGGTGTTCATGACGGCATATTCGCGGAGCACGCCGGTGAGCCTGCCCTTCGCATCGCGCTCGAACCGGCCACCCATCGGGTCCGGCTGGTCCTCGGAAATCTTGTAAAGGCGCAGGGCGGCTGTGTTCAGGACCAGGGCGTGGCCGGTGAACGTCTGCAAGGACACAGGAGTATCGGGTGCAATGCGATCAAGCACATCCCGGTCGATGGACGGATCTCCGAAGACTTTGAAGCCGATGGTCGCCGTGATCAGGCCATGTGCAGGGTTCCTGGAGAGGGCTCCTGCGAGTCCATCCTTCAATTGCGCCCATGACGGATCTCTGGTTGGCAAGTCAACTTCGACCTCCGGCGGTCCCAGGTCGAAATGATGATGCGCATCATTCAAACCGGGAATCACTGTGCTGCCATGCAAGTCGAAGACATTGGTTTTGGGGCCCGCCGTCGCCTGAATGGTTTTGCTGTTGCCGATTGCAACAATGCGATCGCCCCGAATGGCCAGCGCCTCCACATAGGGATGGGACGCTACGCTGGTAAAAATCTTGCCGTTGAAGAGAATGAGGTCCGGTGCGGCTTCCTGCCCCGGCGCGAACGTTCCCAAACAGACCAGCCCAAAGTACAGAAGGATCTTTCTCATCGTTCGCTCCAGGTCGGCAGATGATCTCCCGGAGACCGCGCAACCTCGGCGCATGCCCTTGGGGTCCAGCAATTCTACAGGAGCAACGGCGGAAGGCTGCTGGAAGGTCGGGCACGCTGGAGCGCATTGGCCGGGAAGCGACAACTGGGGTGATGAATTCATTCAGAAGGAACTCAAGGATTCTCCCGCGTTCCTCTTTTGGAGCTAGTGTGCCGGCGCGAACTCGCTGCGGTGGCGGCTATAGAAGAAGTAGATGAGCAAGCCGACGAAGAGCCAGATGAAGAATGCGGTCCAGGTGAGGACTTCGAGGCCCATCATGAGAACGATGCAGAAAATGATGCTCAGCAGCGGGAAGACGGGGCCGAAGGGGGCGCGGAAGGCGCGATGTCTCTCAGGCTCGCGGTAGCGCAGGATGAGGACGGCGATCGATACGAGCACGAAGGCAAAAAGCGTGCCGATGTTGGAAAGATTCGACACAGTGCCGATGTCGAGAAGGCCGGCGGGTACACCTACGACGAATCCTGCAACCCAAGTGGCGACGGCTGGGGTGCGATAGCGCGAGTGAATCCTTCCGAAGACCTTGGGGAGCAGACCATCGCGCGACATGGCAAACCAGACGCGCGCTTGGCCCAATTGGAAGACCAGGATCGACGAGATCATGCCGAGCATAGCGCCGATGAGAACGACCAGCTCAACCCAATGGAGATTGCTGCCACCGGGCTGCAGCGAAAGGCGCTTGAGGGCGTTCACTACGGGCGCGCCGTCGCCCATGATGGAATTCCAGGGAACGATGCCGCTGAGCGTGATGGCTACGCCGCCATAGAGCAGCGTGCAGGCTACGAGTGTGGCGAGAATGCCGAAGGGCAGGTCGCGCTGCGGGTGCTTGCATTCCTCGGCAGCGGTAGAGACTGAGTCGAAGCCGATGTAGGTGAAGAAAATGATGGATCCGCCGGAGAGCATACCGGTCCAGCCGTTGGGCATGAAGGGATGCCAGTAGACAGGCTTGATGAAACTGGCAGCCGCGATGATGAATGCGAGGATGGCAACAATCTTCACGAGGACGAGGATGTTGTTGGTACGAGCCGACTCGCGAATGCCGCGCACGAGGACCACGGTGAGCACCATGACAACGAGAAAGGCTGGAATGTTGAAGCCGAAGTGCCAGCCGGGGGCGTAGAGATCGTTGCCGGCAAGATCCTGCAGGCCAGTGGGCAGATACGCGGGCGAAATCCACTTGAGCGCGGGATGCAGGCCGAACCACTCGAGCAGCGCCTCGATGTGCGCGGCGAAGCCGACGCTGACGCTCATGTTGCTGAAGGCGTATTCGAGAATCAGGTCCCAGCCGATGATCCAGGCGACCAGTTCTCCGAGCGTGGCGTAGGTGTAGGTGTAGGCCGAACCGGCAATGGGAATCATGGAAGCCAGTTCGGCGTAGCAAAGCCCGGTAAAGACACAAACGACGGCGACGAGGACCAGGGAGATTGCAAGAGCCGGGCCGGCGCCGGGGCGTCCTGCCATGGCCGTGTGGGTCAACAGATAGTGGATGAGGGGGGTATTGCTGACTTCTGGAGTATCGAACTTTTGGCCGGCCATGGCTGTGCCGATGACGGTAAAGATGCCGGAGCCAATCACGGCGCCGATGCCGAGCGCGGTAAGCGACCAGGGGCCAAGCGACTTCTTGAGCGCGTTCTCTGGTTCTTCCGATTCGCGGATCAACTTGTCGATGGATTTACAGGCAAGCAGTTGGCTTGGCAGGGCAGATCTCCTCGTCTGATTCGGGGCGCGGCACTTGGAATGCAGGCGTTTCCGAGAGCATATGGGAAGCCTTATGCGGCAGTGTACATGATGTGGATGAAGGAGATGGGATGGAGCGAGGCCTGGAGGGACAAGCGAGAAGAGAAAGGGATGGATTGGGCGGGAGGTCAAAAAAGGAATCCGGGCCGGCTTGAAGGAGCCGACCCGAAGGATGCTGCGGAACGTGCCGGGCGAACTACCGTTTCGACTGGCCGCGGACCAATTTCTTGACTTTCTTTTTGTTGGAGCCGCGCGGCGTGGTTCGCTTGGCCTTGGGCGCGGCCTTCTTGCGCGCGGCGCGCTTCACTTTTTTGCGTTCTGCCTTGTCTTCAATCTTCTTGGTATCTGCCACTGAAAAAACCTTCTTTCGCTCAAGTCGCTTCCCGCTGCGGCCTGTGCCGGATCAACGGACGATGCGAACTTCATGGTAACAGGAAGAAGCAGCGCCGAAAAACGCGGTGAGGGTTAAGGACCGAGTGGAAAGGGGCACGGCCGCCCGTGTGATCCGACGGATTTGCCTGGGAGTCGCGGCTTAGAACGTTGAACCCGCAACCTCCCGCCGCCGGCAGCAGCGAGCCGGACACGGTTTATTTGGCAGAGCAGCGGTTCAAGGCAGGTGAGAGAGCGGACGGAAAGGGAAGAGGAGGCGGTGATTCCGGCGTGGCCCGAAAAGTTGGAAGGGTTGGCTTCCCCACATGGTCACCGCATGTGGGATCAACATTGCTTCTATTTGCTCAGCCTTTTGGCGATGATGAAAGTGATGTCATCAAACTGTTCCCCCACGCTGAATTGGACTACTTCATCGACGACCGCCTCGGCCAATTTCTGTGCAGGCAAGTCGCGATGTCGCCGCAGCGCATCCACCAGGCGTCGCTCACCAAACTCCTCTTCTTCTGCGTTGAAAGATTCCGTCACTCCGTCCGTGTACAGGGCAAGAATGTCCCCTTCCTCCAGCCGAAACTCTGCCATGGAAGATTGCCAGTCGCCAAATAGCCCAACGACCGTGCAAGTCGCATCCAGTCGCTCCACGTTGCCATTCTTGCTTAGCACCAGAGCGGGAAGATGTCCGCAGTTGGCGTAGTGTAAGAGACCGCTGCGACTGTCATACTCCGAGAAGAAGAGAGTCGCGTAGGCGCTTTCGGTTGTGCTCTCGAAGAGTTGCCGGTTGACTGCAGTGAGGAACTGCTCCGGATGGTCGACGGCACTGACAAATTGGCTGCGTATATTTGCCTGGAGGTTCGCCATCAACAGGGCGCCCGCGATCCCTTTGCCGGCGATGTCGCCGACGGCGAGCGCGATGTGTTCCGAGCCAAGATCGAGGAAATCGTAGTAGTCGCCGCCTACCGACCGGGCCTGAATGCATATCCCGGCGTAGTCGAGATGAGAAACGGGGGGCAGCCGCTGAGGAAAGAGCCGTGCCTGGAATTTCTTGGCAATCTCCAGTTCCTGAGCGGCGCGACGCTCCGCGTCCATCTTTGCCGCAAGGGTACGGCGCCGATCTTCAATTGCCAGGGCGAACCGGTCGAAGCTCTCAAGCTCAAAGGTGTTTCCATCCGGGTCTTCAAATCGGCAAGAGACGCGTCCCCATGCTTGCGTTTGCGGTGGAATTGTAAATTTCACGCCGCGCTCTGACCATTCCTTGTACTTCGCCTCAACATCTTCAGTGATGAAGGTGATCATGCCCACAAGACCAACAAGACGCTCTTCCGCAGAACCCGGTTTTGCCAGCCTAAGCAATAAGTTGCCGGTTCCATCGGGCGGAGAAACCAAAACCCAGCGGTCTCCCGATGCAAAATGTATGTCTGCGAATAAGGCGAACCCTAGTTGGTCGAGATAAAACCGAAGGCTTCGGTTCTGGTCGCGCACATAAACGTTTGCATACTCCAGGCGAAGGTGCGGGTCCTTCCGATCCGGCCGAAGATCGAAGTCATCGTTCCTGAAGCGGACATTGGGGCCGCGTGTTACGGACACGACACGATCCTGCATCACTGGAGTATCGGACACAGAGTTGGCCTCATCGGGCAAAGGGAAGTCCTCTGCCTCCAATGTACAGTTGATCTTCGACAATGTGCCCCGAATCTGATTTCGCCAGGCGCGCCGTTGTTTTCTGGCGGCAAGCCTCAGGTCAGTGAAGTTGCATTCGCTTTTCGAGCGCTCGAAAACCGGGACGCTCGGAGGTTCAAAGGCAGACCCATCGCGGGCTGGGGACATGCGTTGAAACCAGAAGGAAGTGCTGTGAGGCTTCGCGAATTCTCGCGGGACGGGTTGTTTGTCGCGTAGAATGAAGGAAAGACGCGACCTGGAAGAATCCAGCCTGCTCGGCTTTGGCCCCTGCCTTCGCTTCCGACGAGCTCCGAACCCCACGCAACATCCACACGTCTCAAGGCCACCCGTTAACGCTTTCATTGTTAACCGGCTCTTGCCGAACGGAGTCCGTTATGCGCTCTGATCAAGTCCACCGCGCGATTGCGCAGGGAATTAATAGATTTGAAGTTTGCCAGGTTGTTTCAAAGGTTGTGAAGGCCACGCACAAAACAGGCGGCCGCTTTGAAGACACCATCAATGAGGCCCTGGATTATCTGGGCGACAACAACTCAGATTACGAATCGATGCATCCGGGTTCTTCGAGGAAGAGCGCCAAGACACTGGTTCCTGCTGCCTGAAGCAACGCAGAGATTTTCTAAGTACAAAAACAAGAAGGGACGGCATGTTCGCCGTCCCTCTTTCTTTGAAGCTGTACTGGTGTCTAAGGTTTAGACAACCTGGACGTTCTCAGCTTGCCAGCCCTTGGGGCCCTTGGTCACGTTGAACTGGACCTTCTGGCCCTCCTGAAGCGAACGGAAGCCGTTCGACTGGATGGCGGTGTGATGGACGAAAACGTCCTCGCCGTTTTCACGGCTCAAAAATCCAAAACCCTTGGCGTCATTGAACCACTTGACTGTGCCTGTTTCCATTGTGTGTTGTTCCTTATGGTGCGAATTACCGCGAACGCAATGTGGAAGTGTTTGCGTGTAGAGCGGTAACTCGGAACAGGCAAGTACTTCTATATCGAATCCTACGATTAGTTTGAGTGTAGCACAGAACTGCTTTCAGGGCTGGGGTTTATGCGCCGGGGCGGGTGCAGGGGCAAACTAGCGTGCATACCGGCGCCCCAATTCAGAAAGCTTCGAATCCGCCCTGAACGATGCGAGTCCCGGTCGCCACATTGGGGTGGACCCGACCCCTGCCGGCGGGTATCGTGCTGTATTGCGGCACTCTGCGCGGCAACGGATCGGACCAGTTGCACCTGGTCTGCAGCAAAAGGTCAAGGCATACCGGGGCTGAACCGAGTCGCTTTCGGGGTGGATACACTCGAGTATGCGGAGTCTTTGCCGCCCGGGCGCAGGTCAGAGAGTCCGAGAAGCGCGGCAGGTTTAAATACGCCGTCAAGTGAGTTGAATCTGTGGTTGCATCCAGCGCACAATCCGCCCGATGGCTGGGCGCCTCATCGGCAGGCGAGCGCAGGTTCGGTCGTGTTCTCCAAATACGCCGGCGACTGGTGCGCGCTCTCCTGGCTGCCGTCGGTTGGACGGCGGTGGGTTGCATCTTTGCATTGCCCAGCATGTCCACCAAGGGATTCCACGACGAGTTGCGCATCTATCTGGCGCAATTCTGGGCCTGGGGATTGCTCGCCCCGGTAATTCTGGCCATCGACAGGCGCTTGCCCTTTTCGGGCAAGCAGTTGGAGCGCCGGCTTCTTGTTCACCTGGCACTGAGCCTGGCTTTCACCGAGATCTACTTCTACATCTTCACGGCTATGCGGGCCACGATGGGCGTGACGCCATGGAGTTCGCTGCATTTCTCACAGCTCTTCAGTCCAATGGTGCTGGGCTGGCAGATCTGGAGCTGGCTGGTCTATTGGGTGATTGCCGGCGGCGTGCAGGCGTATGGCTATTACGAGCGGTACATGAACAGCGAGTTGCGGCTGGAACGGCTGGAACATAGCTTTGCGGAAGCGCGACTGAATTCACTGCGCATGCAACTCGATCCGCACTTCCTGTTCAATGCGCTGAACACGATTTCGTCGCCTGTGGAACGCGACCCCAAACTCACGCGGCGCATGATCGAGCACCTGGGCGATCTGCTGCGCCTTTCTCTTGAATCGAAGGACAAGCAGGAGGTACCGCTTTTCGAGGAGATGGCATTTCTGGAGCACTATCTGGCCATCCAGAAGATTCGCTTCGGCGAGCAGCTCAAGGTGGAGATGCAGATAGAGCCCGACGTGCGGCGTGCCCTGGTACCCGCGTTCCTGATACAGCCGCTCGTGGAAAACGCAATTCGCCATGGCGTATCGCGGCGTTCCAGCGGCGGTACGGTGCTGGTGAAAGCGACTTCGCTGGATGATCGGCTGGAGATTCGTGTACTGGATGACGGCGTAGGTCTGCCGGCAAACTGGGCCATGGAGAGGGCGGCGGGGCACGGTTTATCCATCACGCGGGAACGGATTGCCGGGCTGCATCCGAATGGAGCGAGCCGGTTTGTGGTGCGCAACCGGAGAAACGGCGGAACGGTGGCAGAGGTGACGTTGCCCTTACGCGTGGTGGGAGAAAACGGAAATGGACGCCCAAATGCCTGAACCGATCCGCGTATTGGTAGCAGACGATGAAGCTCCGGCACGGCAAAGGCTGATTGATCTGTTGCGCCGCGACGCGCAGGTGGGAACGCTCAGTGAAGCGGCGGATGGCGAAGCTGCGGTGGAGACGATCCAGAAGCAGAAGCCCGACCTGGTGTTTCTCGACGTGCAGATGCCTGAGTTGGACGGGCTGGGAGTCGTGGACGCAATTGGCGCGGCAGAGATGCCGTTGACCGTCTTTGTGACGGCCTACGACCAGCATGCGATTCGCGCTTTTGAGGCGAATGCGCTCGACTACCTGCTGAAGCCCTTCAGCGACGAACGGTTTGAAGCGACGATGACGCGTGTGAAAGGGCGGCTCGACGAGCGAAGTCGAGGAGACTTTGGCCAGCGCGTGATGAAGATGGTGGCCGGCGCGCAGCCCGGCGCCGACCGCAGGCTGGATCGACTCGTGGTGAAGTCGGCAGGGACAACGCGCTTTATCCGCGTTGTGGATATCGACTGGATTGAAGCAGCAGGTGTCTATGTGACCCTGCATGTAGGCGGCAAAGAGTTGCTGTATCGCGCGGCGCTGAATGACCTTGCCGAGAAGCTCGATCAGCGGCGCTTTGTGCGCATTCACCGTTCGGCGTTGGTGAATATCGAAAGCATCCTGCAACTGGAACCGATGTCGCACGGTGAGTTCGAAGCGGTTATTCGGAATGGCTCGCGGGCGCGTGTCAGCCGAACCTATCGTACGCTGTTGGAAAAACGCCTGGGGCAACCGCTTTAAGCTGTTTCCGGAAAATCTCAGTATTCAAGGGGTCCGTGCCCTGGAACAGGGGAGTGCGCACTGCATCTGCGCTCCTTCGCGCGCCTAAGACCACCGCGAAAACCTGTGCAAGCTGAACGAGATCGGCAAGCCGATGAGGATCATGTGCACGAGCAGACCCTGAACCAGGCCGCGATATTCGTAAGGTCCCATGTAGTGAAAGGCGCAGAGGGGCAGGACGACGAGATTCATTACAAGGTGGACGGCGATGCCGAAGAACATGCCGCAGACGAGCCAGTTGGAAGCAAGAAAGGGAAGTCTGCGGCTCGCCAGGCAATAGACGGTCGCGGCGCCGAACGCGATGGTGAAGTGCAACAGGACGCCCAGAATCCAGGTGAAGGCGCCGCCACTTACAGCACTCGCACCGAGCAGGCCGGCCGCGACGGTGAGCGGGACTTTCCAGCCAAACGTGAGGAAGGCTGATGTCAGGTCGAACGCACCGGCGATGGCGCCACCTATGAGGATGGGCCGCAAGAAATGGATGGGCTGCACGTTCTCTGGGTAAGTTGCATCGCTCATCGAAGTTAGCTCCACGGCGGAATTCTAGGGCCGAGTAAGGTCACGAAGTGCAGGGAGTTATGGGCTTTGGTGCGATGTGGACGCGCGGCCTGCCAATCGGTCCGCAACGCAGTCAGAGCGGAGGCGCAGCGAAGCAAATCACCGTAATCAATGCTCCTGCAGATGGGTTCGGGGCGCGGCCGGACTGCCGCGCTAACACATCCGTAACGTCCAGCCGACAAAAAGCCGAGCCTCATTTTGCAGACCCGGCTGTAAGATGTCCGCATGAATCTCCTCCCCTTGGTCTTTATTTACCTGGGCGTGGTCCTGGTGTTTTGGATTGCGTCAAGGATGGTCATAAGTTCTGCCGACGAGGGCAGGACCGCGAAGTTGGCGGGAGGAAATTTGGAATTCTTCCCCAATCGCCGCGCTTACTGGGGCGTTTACCTCATGGTGGCAATCATGCTCTATCCCATCGGGGCGGTGGCGATGTTAGGCATGAACGTATCGTCTGAGACATGGCCGGTTCTGTTCTGCGTGGGTTTCATCCTTTTCCTGCTGACTGCCTATCCAGGCACCATTTATCTCGGCAGCGAGGGACTGAAGCAGACCTACTGGGTTGGCCCGGGCAAACACATCCTCTGGAAAGAAGTCCGGGAAATCCGGATCGAAGAAAAGCGGAATCGCATCACCATCGTTGGCAGCAACGGCAAGAAGATTGTCCACACGCGCCAGTTGCCTGACAAGGCGCGCTATCTCGCAGAACTTGAGTCGCATTGTCCTGCGAAGATGCCCGGGGCCGCAGCGAAGCGGGTCGAAGCGCCGGTCGCCGTCGGATCGCTCGATCGCGCCAGCTAGATCTTCTGCAGGTTCGCGAACTTCTCCATCAGCTTTTTCATACCGTGCCGTTGGAACATGACGGTAAGCTTCGCATCTTCGCCTTCGCCCTCGCGCATGAGCACGGTGCCTTCGCCATATTTGGCGTGGCGGACGCGCTGGCCTTTTCTCAATCCTGCGGCGCCGGTCGGCTCGGGAAGATCCATCGACGGACGCTCGATCTTGCCATTGCCAAATTTGCCTGCGCCCGCTTTGCCGCCAAAGAAGCGCGCGATATTGTCAATTGATCCCGCATCCGGAACCTTGCTCTTTGAGCCGGAACCCTGACGTTCCGCCATGTGAGGGCGCTCCTGACTTTCGTCTTCGTAGTTGTAGTGCCGGCTCTCTGACTCTCCCGTGGATGCTGCGCGCCGATTGGATCCATACGCTGAACCGTAGCCGCCACGCGCGCCCGCCCCGTAGCTGTAAGCCGGCGTGGACCAGGCAGGCGCACGGCCGCCAAGATTCTCGACGAGCTGGTTGGGCACTTCTTCAAGGAAACGCGATGGCACAGTGGGCTCGGGTGCATCGTTGCCATAACGGCGGCGATAGTGCGCGCGTGTGAGGACCAGCGTATTCATGGCGCGCGTCATGCCGACGTAGCAGAGGCGGCGCTCCTCTTCGAGTTCCTCGGGATTCATGAGAGTGCGGGAGTGCGGGAACAGACCTTCTTCGAGACCGGCAAGGAAAACAAGCGGAAACTCCAGTCCTTTGGCGGCATGCAGAGTCATCAGCGTGACACGAGCATCTGGGTCGTACTGGTCGGTGTCTGAGGCGAGCGCAGCGTGATCGAGGAATTCGGCCAGCGTTTCTCCGCGCTCCTCGGCATCGTGCGCGGCGTTGGCCAGCTCCTTCAGGTTTTCAATGCGGCTGAACGATTCAGGCGAGGCTTCCGTTTCGAGCGCCTTGATGTAGCCCGTGCGGTCAATGAGGAAGCGGATGAGCTCAGGCAGCGTCGCGGCATCCCCGGGTTTTCGAAACCCTTCGGGTCGTTCTTGTTTCGGAGTGGGTTCTTCGAGGAAGGAAGATCCATCCTCCGCGCCCGGTTGAACAGTTTCTTTCGCTTGCTTCGGCATCTTGAGGAAGGGACGCTTTTCACTCGCCGCGAAGGGGGAGAAGTGGCTTGCGTCAAGCAGCGGAATCTGATTTTCGTTATCGCCGAAATTGAAATCTGCTGTGGCATCGGCCTCGCTTGACTGCCGGCTCTGCTCCGCGCCTGGTTCGGGGGAGCCAAAGCTGAAATCGGTGTCCGCTGCGTCGGCTCCTGCTTCGGCAACGTCAGCGGAGAGCTTGCCGGCAAAGTCCGGATCCATCATGGCCTGCGCATCGAGAATGAGCTGGCGGAAGGACTCGAGGGCCATGAGCGCGCGGGTGGGGATGAGGCGCTTGCTGAGGGCTGCAGAAACGGCTTCCCACGTAGAGATGCCGGTTTCAAGCGCGAGGCGCTCCAGCGTAGCCAGAGTGGTGGCGCCGATGCCGCGTGCCGGCGTGTTGATGATGCGCTGCAGCGCCATCGAGTCGTGAGGGTTGCGAACGAGACGCAGATAGCTGAGCAGGTCCTTGATTTCGGCCCGCTCGTAAAAGCTGAAGCCGCCAACCATGGAGTAGCTGATGCCGTAGCGGCGGAGTGCTTCTTCCACCAGGCGCGACTGCGAATTGGTGCGATAGAGGACGGCAACATGCGCCTCCGAGCCGTTCTCGACCGATTCGCGCAAGAACTTTTGAATGCGGTCGGCGATGAAGAGCGCTTCGTTTTCGCCGTCGGGGGCTTCGTAGTAACCAATGAGCGAACCGCCCTGGCGCTCGGTCCAAAGCTTTTTGCCTTTGCGGCGCAGATTGTTGGCGACCACTGCACCGGCGGCTTCAAGGATGACCTGTGTGGAACGGTAGTTCTGCTCCAGACGGATAATCTGCGCGTTGGGAAAATCCTGCTCGAATTCGAGGATGTTGCGAATATCCGCGCCGCGCCAGGAATAAATGCTCTGATCTTCGTCGCCCACAGCGCATACATTCTTGTGTTCACCTGCAAGCATTTTCATCAGCTCGTATTGCGGACGGTTGGTGTCCTGGTATTCGTCGACGAGCAAATAGCGATAGCGGCGCTGGTAGCGCTCGCGAACTTCGGCGGAAACCTTGAGAAGACGTACGGCTTCAAGCAGCAGGTCGTCGAAGTCGAGCGCGTTGTTCTTCTTGAGGTCGGCCTTGTAGCCCTGGAAGATGTGCGCAATGCGTTCGCTGTTGGGATCCTTGGAGCCCAGGTAATACTCCTGCGGATCGATCATGTGATTCTTGGCCCAGCTGATGCGGCCGAGCACGGTGCGCGGCGTGAGCTGTTTGGTGTCGAGACCCATGCGCCGCATGATCTGCTTGACGATGGCCTGCTGGTCATTCTCGTCATAGATGGCGAAGGCCCGCGTGAGGCCGTCGTTGCCCACTTTCAGTGCTTCGATGTCGCGGCGCAGAATCCGCACGCACAGTGAGTGAAACGTGGCGATCAGCGGTTTGGCTAGGGTGGAATGCCCCAGCAGTTTCTCCACACGCTCACCCATTTCTGCGGAGGCCTTATTGGTAAAGGTCACTGCCAGAATCGAGTCGGGGGCAACACCTTTTTGCTGAATGAGCCAGGCGATGCGGCTGGTGATGACGCGTGTTTTTCCTGAACCGGCCCCGGCCAGGATGAGCAGTGGGCCCTCGGCTGCTTCAACGGCAGCGCGTTGTTCGGGATTCAGATTGGAAATGAGCGACTGCACATCGGGCGTCCAGGAAGGAAGGGTCCTCTTCCAGTTTACCTTCCGCAGGCATGACCTTCCGTTATGCCGCGGGAGCGCATGTCTCAAAACTACGGGGGCTATTCTGTAGACCTTATGGCTTCATTGAAAAGGTTGCGAAGGGTAGCGGTTTATTGCGGTTCGACGGACGGGAGCGATCCGGTGTTCTTGTCGGAAGCAACGGCTCTGGGTTCGGCGCTCGCCGCGGCTGGGTTGAGCATGGTGTACGGCGGCGCGCGCGTTGGATTGATGGGCGCTGCGGCAGATGCCGCGCTTGCCGGTGGTGCGGAAGTAATTGGCGTGCTGCCGGAAGTGTTGGCGGGAAGCGAGATTGCGCACCAGGGGTTGACGCGCCTGGAATTGGTGAAGACCATGCACGAGCGAAAGGCGCGGATGGTTCACCTGGCGGACGCGTTTCTGATTTTGCCGGGCGGCTACGGCACCCTCGACGAGTTGATGGAAATTTTGACTTGGAAGCAACTGCGGATGCACACCAAGCCCTGCATCCTCATCAATACCCGGAACTATTGGGGTGGGCTGCTTGCGTTTCTTGATACGACGGTGGCGGCAGGCTTTCTGCGGCCGGAGAACCGGATGCTGCTCGAGGTGGCGATGGATTCTGACGAGGCAGTGGAGAAAGTGAGATAACAGCCACGAGGGACGGGTGAATAGGAAACTGGGACCAGGTATCCACCTCCCTTAATGCGCTAAATCTGCATGCAAACTATTCCATTCATTTAGGTTAAGGGTCGTTCTGGGCGGGAAATCCATCGGAACCAAAATCTCTCTTTGTTCGTACCCCTTGACATCCGACAGGAATGCGCGCGATCATCTTGTCGAATATCGAGGGGAGACGATGCCGACTTCGACCGACCTGCTGCAGGGCACGCTCGATCTTCTGATTTTGCAGACGCTTTCGCTTGAGCCCATGCATGGTTGGGGAGTGGCCCAGCGTATCCAGGCAGTTTCAAAAGACGCCTTGCAGATTGGGCAGGGCTCGCTTTATCCGGCACTTTACCGGCTGGAATACAAGGGCTGGGTTAAAGCGGAGTGGGGAAACTCAGAAAACAATCGAAGGGCAAAGTTTTATCGGCTAACGGACGCAGGCCGGAGACAGCTGGAGAGTGAACTGGAGACCTGGGACCGGCTGAGTGCGGCGATCGGACTGGTTCTGGGCCGCACTGTGGAGGTTTCGCGATGATTTCTGAGTTGTTGACGCGTATCCGATTCCTGGTCTTTCGGAAGAAGCGCAGCGAATTTGACGAGGAGCTGCGGTTCCACCTGGAGCAGTCGATTGCAGCGAAGGTTGCGGAGGGTCTGCCCGCGGCAGAGGCGCGCCGGCAATCAATGGTCGAGTTTGGCGGTGTGGAGAGCGCACGCGATGAGTGCGAACGGCAGAGGCCGGGCTGGTGGCTGGGGACTGTGGCACAAGATGTGCGTTATGCGCTGCGCGGGATTCGGGCGCACCGCTGGTTCTCGGCGGCGATCATCGTGACCCTGGCGCTGGGGATTGGCCTCAACACGATGGTCTTCACGCTGGTGAACGCAGTGCTGTACAAGCCGGTGCCGGTTCCGGGAGGGGACAGGCTTGTCTCGATTCAGAACCGACTTGCGTCAAGAGGCGACACCGGCATTCCTGTTTCGTACCCCGATTTTGAGGATTTCCGCGCGCAGACGACCCAGTTTGAGTGGTTTGAGGCTACACAAGATGAAGGCGTGGTCCTGAGCGAGAATGGAAACCCGCCGCACGAGTATCACGTGGCATACGCAACAGCAGGCCTGTTTGGGATGGTGCAAACGAAAGCTCTGCTGGGACGGCCCTTTGCGCCGGCGGACGATCATGCGGGCGCTCCGCCGGTGGTCGTGCTCAGCTACAAGGTCTGGCGGGACCGCTATGCAGGGTTGCAGAGCGTGATCGGCCACCAAGTGCGCGTGAACGGGCAGCCGGCGACGGTGATCGGCGTCATGCCTGAGGGTTTCAGCTTCCCCAGTGGCGTGGAACTGTGGATGCCCCTGGTTCCGACCCCGGACCTGGCCAAGCGCGACAACCGGCAACTGCGGATCTACGCGATTCGAAAGCCGGGAGTGACGCTGCGCCAGGCAAATGTGGAACTGAATGGCATTGCCGCACGGCTTGCGAGCCAATTTTCCGCAGATAAGGATCTTGGTGTCAGCGTGTTGACCTTTCAGCAGCGTTTCAACGGCGGCAGTATTCGCACTGCGTTTCTGCTGATGCTGGCGGCCGTGGGTTTCGTTTTGCTGATTGCGTGCGCCGATGTGGCGAACATGATGCTGAGCCGTTCACTCGTCCGGCAGCGCGAGATGTCGATCCGCACTGCGCTTGGGGCAACACGCTGGCGTCTGATCCGGCAGTTGTTGATCGAGAGTGTTCTGTTGAGCACCGCAGGGGGTGTTCTGGGCGTGGGCCTGGCGGAGAGCGGCGTTCACTGGTTCGACTTTTCGACGCAGACGATCAGGCCTTCGTGGATTGAGTTCACAATGGACTTCACGGTCTTTGGCTACTTTGCCGCGCTCTGTATCCTGTGCGGATTGCTGTTCGGCATCGCGCCCGCGCTGCGCTCATCGAAGCTGGACGTGGCCTCGGTGTTGAAAGACGGCGCGCACAGTGCAGGACGTCGCCGGGGTGGGTGGCTCTCGGCATGCCTGGTGGTATTTCAGTTTGCGCTGACGCTTGTATTGCTGACGGGAGCGGGTATTTTTGTGAGGGCGCTCCTGACCAGCCTGTCAATCAATCCATTTATTCCTTCGACCCAGGTGACGACCGCGAGAGTACAGCTGCCGGCGACACGCTACAAGGATGACGATTCACGCGAGCGATTCTTTGACGAACTGTTGCCTCGGCTAAGGGAACTGCCCGGGGTTTCCAGTGCGGGAATTGCTTCGGATCCGCCGGGACTGGGCACGGTGGGGCAACAGATTGAGCTGGAGCACGCGCCGATTGCGAACCCGGCTCAGCGTCCGTGGATCTCGTTTGTGGCACAGACACCGGGATATCTCGAGACGATTCATCTGCCGCTGTTGCAGGGCCGCGATTTTAATGACACGGACGGCAGTGCACATCATGAAGCGGCGATGGTGACGCGCGACGCTGCAGCACACCTGTGGCCCGGGCAGAACCCGATGGGCAAGCGCTTCCGCACCTTTGACGATAAGAACAAGGCGAGCGACTGGATCACGGTTGTGGGCATCACGGCCGATCTTGTGCAGGAGATTCAGGAGAATGATCCGAAGCCCCTGTTCTTTGTTCCCTACCGCCAGAAGAAGTGGGACAACATGGCGCTGGTGGTGGAGTCGAGCGGGGATCCGCTGCAGTCGATGCGTAAGGCCGTGCAGAGTCTCGATCCGGAGCTTCCCATCATCGATCCGTTTCGGCTGAACGACGCAATTGAGCACCAGACCTGGTTCCTGAGGGTGTTTGGAAGGATCTTCACGGGATTCGCGCTGATTGCCATGATGATGGCGTCGGTTGGGATTTACGCTGTGATCGCGCATGCGACGAGCAGCCGCACCCAGGAGATTGGCGTGCGCCTTGCGCTGGGCGCGACGATGCGCAACATCCTGCTGCTGGTGATGAAGCGGGGCCTGTGGCAGATCGGGGTGGGACTGGCGGTGGGCCTGGCTGCAGCCTTTCCTTTCACGCGCGCGATGAAGTCGCTTCCTTTCGGGATTGCGGGATCGGATCCGACGGTGTTCGTGGTCGTTGCCGTTGCCCTCGCGCTGGTAGGCATGTTTGCGTGCTGGCTGCCGGCGCGGCGTGCCGCAGGTCTCGATCCGGTGAAGGCGATTCGCTACGAATAGAGGTAGGGTGAAGAAGCCAGCGCTGAGAATTCTCGCCGGGAGCTGGGGGATTATTTGCGTTTGGCGCGTTCGCGCTGGAGTTCGCGGTAGACCTCGCTCTTCGATTGGCTGAGCTCGCGCGCTATGCGCTTGAGGGCTTCTTTCTCGTCGATGCCGGCTTCGGCCTGGAGGCGGGCGATGCGGCTTCCCAGGGACTCGCGGAGATTCGAAGATCGCGCCCCGGTCTCGACGTGCGAGAGACCCGGGGCACCCACTTCAATGAGCAGCACGAATTCGCCGCGGATGCGATCGCGGGCGGCCAGGTCGTTGCGCAGATCCGCGAGGGTGCCGCGCAGAAATTCCTCGTGAATCTTGGTAAGTTCGCGGGCAAGCACAACGTGCAGCGCGGGACCCCAGACGGATTCGAGATCCGAAAGAGTTTCGAGAATGCGATGGGGTGCTTCGTAAAAGATGAGCGTGTGCGCGGATTTGCGGGGCTCGGCGGCGAGGTCTTCGAGACGCGTGCGGCGCGCGCCTGTCTTTTCGGGAAGGAATCCGAGAAAGGTGAACGATTCTGTGGGCAAACCGGAAGCGATGAGCGCGCTGAGTGCCGCGTTGGCGCCGGGGATGGGGATGACGGCCAGGCCGGCAGCAATGGCCGCGGCGGCGAGGTGGGAGCCGGGGTCGCTGATGCCGGGCACGCCTGCATCAGATACGACGGCGACAGCGCTTCCGCTCTTAATGGCTTCGACAAATTCGGCGGCGCGTTCGCGCTCGTTGTGTTCGTGGCAACTGATGGTGGGCGTTTTGATTTCGTAGTGATTGAGGAGTTTCTGGGTCTGGCGGGTGTCTTCGCAGGCGATGCGGTCGCATTGACGGAGGATGTCGAGGGCGCGGAGAGTGATGTCGCCAAGGTTGCCGATGGGCGTGGCAACGAGGTAGAGGCCGGGGGCGAGTTGCTTGGCTTGATCGTCCATGGAAGGGCTGTGTGGCATTTGGAACGTGGCCTCCCAGGTCTCCAAATGCGAGAGACCTGTGCGCCCTCATTCTTCGGAATCTTCGCGTTCGAGGCGGCGCTGTTCGGCGAGCAGGGACATGGAGCTCATCAGGTTCTGTACGCTGACGATGCCCACGACGCGACCGCTTTCGGTGACGGGAATGAGCGAGAGGCCGCGGCCGGCGGTGAGGCGGCGGATAGTTGCGCCGAGTGTGTCTTCTGGCCGGGCGATCTGGAAAGCGCGCGACATGACGGACTGCACGTAGCCGTTGCCGTCGTTGCGCAGAGCGTCGACAATACGCTGGCGGGAGACGATGCCGACCAGTTCGGGGCCGCGGACGACGGGGAAGTCTTCCTGCAGAGAGTGAACGCAGCGGAAGAGCGCATCGGCGAGGGTGTCAGACGGCGAGAGGGTGGCGAAGTCGGTGAGCATGACTTCTCGCATGCGCACGGTATCGACGACAGACTGGAAGAAGACGCCCTGGTCTTCGATTTGCGCGCCGATCATGATGAAGAAGCCGGCGATGATGAGCCAGTAGGCATGGAAGAGCATGCCGGCGAGCATGACGGAGAGGGCGATGAGCTGGCCCAGTCCGGTGGCGGCGCGACCGGCGGGTGCAAAGCCATGCGTGCGCGCAAAGTTGCCGCGGAGCAGGCGGCCCGCATCGAGAGGATAGGCGGGGAGCAGATGCAGGACACCGAGGCCGGCCTGCATCCACACCATGCTGCGCAGCAAATAAGCGGCGGTGATCCAGGGTTGGTCGAAGAGGCGGATATCTCCACCGGCACCCATGAAAGTGACGCCGAGCGCGACAGCAGTGGCCAGGTTGGCAAGTGGTCCGGCAAAAGCGATCAGGAACTGGCCCGCGCCCAGGTTAGCGTTTTCCTGGCTTTCGGGGTTGGCGTAGGCAAAGAGCCCGCCGATGGGGAGCAGCAGGACAGCGCGGAGGCGCAGGCCGAGCCATGCAGCGACGATGAGGCGCGCGGCTTCTCGAACGATCACGGCGATGACGAGGACGAAGAAGAGCCCGAGGCCGCGGCCAACACCCTCGGGGCCGCTGAGTCCAAGGCACACGACGGCGAGCAGCGGAAAGAAAGCGTGCATCCGCAGCTCCACACCCATCCATCGGCCTAAGGGAATCGTCCAACCGCGCATAGAGGAATTGTAGAAGGTGCGGCCCGGCAGACGAGCGAATTGTTGCATGTGTCGGCAATCCGGCGGTACCGAAGCGCTCAATTATTCTTGAAGGCTGGAGAAGAGCACGAAATTGCGCGTGATTGCAGGAACCTATCGCAGACGCACGCTGGAGGCGCCGCCGGGAATGGCAACGCGGCCCACGAGCGACCGCCTGCGCGAGACCTTGTTCAATGTTCTGGCGCCGCGGATGCAGGGCGCGGCGTTTCTGGACCTGTATGCGGGGTCGGGCGCGGTGGGCATTGAGGCGTCGAGCCGCGGTGCGGCGCAAGTGGTGTTTGTGGAGCGGGGACCGGCAGCGTTAAAAGTGCTGCGCGCAAATCTGGCGCGGCTGGGAATCTCGACGGCGATTGAAGTCCATGCGAGCTCGGTGCCAGTGTTTCTGCGCAAGAGAAAGATCCTGGACATGTCGTTCGATGTCGTGTTTCTGGATCCGCCCTACGAGGAGGAAGACGAGTATGAGGCGACGCTGGGGTTGTTGGGTGGCGCGGCGTCCGATGCGTTAACGGCTCGCGGTGTGGTGATTGCGGAGCATCGGCGGAAGTGCAGGCTCGACGAGAATTTTGGCGCTCTCAAACGTACGCGGCTTCTGGAGCAGGGCGATGCGGCGTTGAGCTTTTATGAGGCAGCTGTCAGCTAGTTTGGAGGGTAACTGTGAGGACGTTTGGACGCTTGCTACCCTTGGTCCTGCTTTGGGCGGTCCTGGCGGGAGGAGAGACGGCTGCAACCGTGCAGAAGGCCAAATTTGCCGATAGGGTCACCGTAGCCGTGATCAAGGGTCGCGCATTCGCGGAGGGCTATCCCAAGATCGTGTTGTTTCGCAACGTCCGAACGGGGCTGGATCTGAGCGCAAGATTTAACGCAGTGGAGGGATCGGAAGACATTCTGGGATTGGCAGCAAAGCATGTGCCGTTTGGCAGCTACGAGTGCCAGGTTTCTGTTGACCCGCACGAGCCGAAGATTTCCCGCCGTATCCAGGTGGATGACCGGCACGGTACGACGGCGTATTTTGAGTCGCGCTTCAGCAATGCGCATGTCCTCATTCTCGATGCGCTGGGCAAGAAGGTTGAGGGGGCTGCTGTCTCTCATGCAATTGACGAATTTGGAGAGGACGTTGCCTCGGCTTTCAAGAAGGAGGTCATAGCACGTGTGCCGTTCGGGATCTATACGGTCAAAGTCAGGCAGCAGGAAATCGATCCTGAGGAGGAAGTGAAAGTATGCTTCTGCCAGGAAGAGAGCTGGGCCGTTTTTGGCGAGGAAGTTCCTTCGCTTGGAGATACCTTGTACCCAGGCCCGAGCATGGTCGTGAAGGGAAAAGTCGAAGTGCCTGGCGGTGCGAACGAACCTATGGTTCTGCGACTGACTCCAGCGTATATGGAGTCTTCCGCCTACACACTGATTCCTCCGGAGGCAGGCGGGAAATTTGAGCTTTCTACTGCTCTTCCGCTCACCGTGGACTACATCGTTTCGTTAACCTTGGGGAGCAAGCTTTTGGGGGCGGCAACCGTTCGCCTCACATTTGGTCAGACGGTAACGGCGAGTCTGCCATCGGGTGCGAAGATCGATTTGACCGCAAGCCCATAGCACCCAGGAGATTGGATCTTGGCAAGAACCGGCTACAAAACAGGGGTTTTCCTGTTTCTTCTTCTCGCTGCACTCGTAGTAAGTGCGCAGAACGCTGCGCCGTGGGTGATTGCGCCGTTCACGCGGCCGGTATTGGGAAATCCGGTCATTGCGCCTAAGACGGATTCGACCTTCATCGATCCCATTTTGAGTCTGCCCGTGCATTGGGAGGCGCTGCACACCTTCAATCCAGCGGCGGTTGTGCGGGACGGCAAAGTGTTCGTGTTGTATCGCGCAGAAGATAACTCGGGCGCAATGGAGATTGGCGGGCACACGTCGCGGCTGGGACTGGCCGAGAGCAAAGACGGCATCCACTTTACGCGGACGGCGACACCGGTCTTCTATCCGGGGAACGACGACCAGAAGGCGCGCGAGTGGGCGGGCGGCGTAGAAGATCCACGCATTGTGGAGAGGGATGACGGCACCTATGTGCTGACCTATACGCAGTGGAACCGGCAGACGTATTCGGTGGGCGTTGCGACTTCGCGTGACCTGGTGCACTGGACCAAGCAAGGACCGGCTTTTCTGGCAGCGGCCGGCGGCAAGTACGCAAACCTCAAGTACAAGTCGGCAGGAATTGTGACGCGGCTGGAGAAGGACAAGCTGTTGGCCGCGCGGATCAACGGAATGTACTGGATGTATTGGGGCGAGGGCGCGATCCACATTGCCACATCGTTGGACCTGATTCACTGGACGCCGGTGGAGGGGCCGGATGGTCAGCCGCAGAGCCTGCTCCAGGCGCGGCCGGGGCACTTCGACAGCACCTTTCCTGAGACAGGTCCGCCGCCGGTGGTCACGAAGGCCGGAATCGTCCTGCTCTACAACGGAAAGAATGCGGAGCAGGGCGGCGACAGGAGCCTGGGGCCGAATGCCTATGCCGCGGGCGAAGCGCTTTTCGATGCGACCAATCCGATGCACATGCTGACGCAGACGGCAGGGCCGGTGCTGTGGCCCAAGTTGCCTTATGAGAAAACGGGTCAATATGCGGCAGGGACGACATTCGCCGAAGGGCTTGTCTGGTTCAAAAAGCAGTGGTTTCTCTATTACGGATGCGCGGATTCGCTGGTGGCCGTTGCAACGGCACCCGGAGAAGCGTTACCCGAGACCACGCTGCCGGCAAGTATTGGGTCGCCCGCGGGATCGGGGACGGATTCGACCTCGACCCAGGCCTCCGTCGCGAAGGCAGGGCCACAGTTTTATCTGCAGGATGGCGACACAGTGGTTTTTTACGGCGACAGTATTACGGAGCAGAACTACTACAACCAGTTTGTTGAGCTGTACACGGCGACGCGGTTTCCCGCGATGAAGGTGCAGTTTTACGGCGCGGGAGTGGGCGGCGATCGCGTGACGGGCGGCAGTGGCGGATCGGCGGACGAACGCCTGGGACGCGACGTGTATCAGGAGAATCCGACCGTTGTGGCCATCATGCTGGGTATGAATGACGCCGGCTATCAGGACACGAACAACGACATGGAGACGAAGTATGTGCTGGGGTACGCGCACATTCTCGACTCGATTCACGCGCATGCGCAGGATGCGCGCATCACGATGCTCGGGCCTTCGCCGTTTGACGATGTGACGCGGCCGGTATGGTTCCCCAAGGGATACAACTCGGTAATGGAGCGTTATGCCACGCTCGATGCCGCGCTGGCCAAAAAGTGGGGTGCGACATTTATCAACCTCAATCCGCCGGTGGTTGCGGCGCTGACCAAGGCGAATGCGATGGATCCGAAAATGGCCCAGTTGCTGCTACCCGATCGCGTGCATCCCGAGCCGGTGACGCACTGGGTGATGGCGGAGGCACTGCTGAAGGGGTGGAACGCGCCTGCACTCGTCAGTTCCGTGACGATTGATGCGCGGAGCGGAGAAGTGGAAGCGCAAAACGCGACGGTGGACCACTTTCTGAACGTAGGCGGTGTGCTGCGATGGGCGGAGCTCGAAAATGGGCTGCCTCTGCCGCTGACCAAGGCAAATGCATCGCAGGCGCTGGTGTTTGAGTTGAGCGATATCGAGAAGGAACTGGATTGGGAGCCGCTGAAGATTACCGGACTCGGTCCGGGGAAATACGCACTAAGCATTGATGGCGCGGCGGTGTGGACATTTACTGAGGAAGAGTTGGCGACCGGAGTGAACCTGGCCATTTATCTGACGCCGATGGTGCAGCAGGCACAGCGCGTGAGCTGGCTCGTACGCGATCGCGACGAGGCGCACTACATTCACCTGCGGATGCGGGTGCGCAAGGCGGAGACGGGCGTTCCCGATGTGATGCAGGAATTTGAAGATTCGCTGGAGAGCTCGATCCACCAGGAGGCAACGCCGCAGACACACTTGTTTGCGTTGACTCCGGTGCCGGCGCAGCCGCAAACGCAAGCGCAACCCGCAAAGTAGCGGCGAAGGATGGCCAGGCGTCCCGCCTATACTCATGCGAAGGAGAGTGGGCCATCGCACCAATATCTCTGGCATCGGTTCTGGAAACGCCTCATGACGCGTTGGGCGGCGTGGCGACGCATGCCGCGGGACCGTCCGGCGCGCTGCCGTTGTCTGCGGAGATGCTGCTCAATGAGCCATCTGGAAATTTGTTCGGTCTGAGTCAGAATGCGGGCATGGGCTGGGATCCGGCGCGGCTTCTCGATCCAGAATTTTTGATTCTGAGCACGCACGGCGGATTGCGCGCGGAAAACGGGCAGCCGATAGCGCTTGGCTTTCACACCGGGCATTGGGAAGTGGGTCTGCTGGTTGCCGAGGCGGCGCGGGAATTGAAGGCGCAGCGCGCGATTCCTTTTGCGGGAGCGTGCACCGATCCGTGCGACGGAAGAACGCAGGGCACGACGGGCATGATGGATTCGCTGCCGTACCGCAACGATGCGGCCATGGTGCTTCGTCGGCTGATGCGGTCGCTGCCGACAGGCAAAGGCGTGCTGGGCGTGGCGACGTGCGACAAGGGCCTTCCCGCAATGATGATGGCGCTGGCTTCGGCGAAGGCGTTGCCGGCGGTGCTCGTGCCTGGCGGCGTAACGCTCCTGCCGGAGCAGGGCGAGGACGCGGGCCGGGTACAGACGATCGGCGCGCGATTTGCGCAGCAGCAGATCACACTGGAGTACGCGGCGGAGGTGGGTTGCAGAACGTGTGCATCGCCCGGCGGAGGATGCCAGTTTCTCGGGACGGCGGCGACGTCGCAGGTGGTAGGCGAGGCGCTGGGACTTTCGCTGCCGCATACGGCGCTGGCGCCTTCAGGACAGCCGATCTGGCTGGATGCGGCGAAGCGCTCGGCCCGGGCTCTGCTGCGCATGCACCAGTCGAAACTGGGCGTGGCCGATGTGCTGACGGCGGGAGCACTGCGCAACGCCATGGTGTTGCATGCGGCCTTTGGCGGCTCGACGAACCTGCTGATTCATGTGCCGGCGATTGCATTTTCTGCGGGATTGCGGCGGCCGACGGTCGACGATTGGGCCGAGGTGAATCGCGAAGTTCCGCGGCTTGTGGACGCGTTGCCCAACGGACCGCGAGGGTTTGCGACGGTGCAGGTGTTTCTGGCCGGGGGTGTGCCGGAGGTGATGTTGGCACTGCATGCAGCCGGGCTTTTGGACGAAAGTGTGAAAACTGTCAGCGGCGAGACACTGGGCGTATCGCTGGATTGGTGGCGTGACAGCGAGCGTCGGCATACGGTGCGCAACCGGCTGAAGGAACTGGATGGCATTGATCCGGATGATGTGATCATGACGCCGGACCGGGCTCGTTCCCGGGGGCTTGCATCGACCGTGTGCTTTCCGATGGGGAATCTTGCTCCGGAAGGATCGGTGATCAAAAGCACGGCAATTGATCCGTCGCTGATCGACGAGGACGGAACGTATCGGCATCGTGGACCAGCGCGGGTGTTTGTCTCGGAGGAAGCCGCGATCAAAGCCATCAAAAGCGGGTCGATTGGGCACGGCGATGTGGTGGTGCTGATTTGCGGAGGACCGAAGGGTGCTGGGATGCAGGAGATTTACCAGGTGACTTCGGCACTGAAGGCGTTGCCCCACTGCAAGCACGTTGCCGTGCTCACCGATGCGCGATTCAGCGGCGTTTCGACGGGCGCGTGCGTAGGGCATATTTCGCCAGAAGCGCTGGCTGGCGGCCCGATCGGGAAGATTCTGGAAGGCGATGAGATTGAGATTGCGGTCGACCGGTCACGGATGATTGGCTCAGTGCATTTCGTGGGCGATGCGCAGAGCGAATTCACTGCCGAAGAAGGTGCGCGACGGCTTGAGCAACGCGAACCACGCGCTGATTTGAAGCCGCATCCAAAATTGCCGGACGATACAAAGTTGTGGGCGGCACTTGTGCAGGCCAGTGGCGGCGTGTGGGGCGGGTGCGTGTATGACGCGGAGCAGATTGTAGCGCGGCTGGAGGGAAACTAGCTATCAGCTCCTGGCCTGACCCGACCCTTGGTGTTCGCGCAATGCGTCGATGCGGGGAATCGAATTAGAGTGGTTGGCATGAAGATCCACCGCTCCCTGCCTGCTCTCCTCGTCGGATTCGCGCTTTGTGTTGGTTTGCAACGGAACGCGCTGACTCAAGCTCCTGCAACACCCCAACTCGTCATTCTCGATACGGATATTGGCGATGACATCGACGATGCGTTTGCCCTGGCGCTGGCGCTGCAATCGCCGGAGTTGAAGATTCTGGGCGTGACCACAACGTTTGGGAACACCGAGCTGCGGGCGCGCCTGGTGGACCGGTATCTCACCGCTGTGGGGCGTGGTGATCTTCCGATAGCTGCCGGACCGGCGACGCCGGCGACAAACAATTTTACGCAGGCGGCGTATGCAAAGAGAGTTCCGGAATCAGTGCACGCCGATGCCATCGAGTTTCTCTTCAGCCAGATTCGCAAGCATCCGGGCGAAATCACGCTTATTGCCATCGGACCGCTGAGCAATGTGCATGCGGCGATTGAACGCGATCCAGAGACATTTAAGAAGTTGAAGCGGGTGGTGCTGATGGGCGGCAGCGTCAACCGCGGCTACGACGGGAGCGATGGTGCGCGGCGGCCTGCGGAGCCGGAGTGGAATTTTCTATGCGACCCGGCGGGAGCGAAGGCCCTGTTTGGGTCGGGCGTGCCGGTATTCATGATGCCGCTCGATTCAACGCAAGTGCATCTGCCGCGGGAAGAACGGGAAAAGATATTTGCGCATGGTTCGCCGCTGACGGATCAGCTGACGTTGCTCTATCACCAATGGGCGGCCGGGAGCGACAACCCCTCGCCCTCTCCTACGCTCTTCGATCCCGTGGCTGTGACCTACACGTTTCGGCCGGATTTGTGTCCGGCAACGCCAATGCGCATCGAAATCGACGACTCGGGACTATCGCGGCAAGTGAACGGCACTCCAAATGCGCAGGTATGCCTGCAGTCGGATGAGAAGGGATTTCTCCAGTTCCTATTGGATCGCGTGACGGCGAAGTAGTGCCTGGCAGAGCACTCACTTCCGAGCGACGGGCAGCTTCCCACAGATAAGAGCTTTATGTGTGCGCTTTATCACTTTCAACTCCATTGACAGCAGTGGAAAGTAGGAGAAAAATGGCGGGTCGAAAGGATTCGAACCGTTGAAAGCGGTCCAGGAGGAAACGTGAGAAGCAAAATGCCGTTGCAGATTTTGGGCGCTGCAGCTCTTTTGAGCGTGGGTTTGTTCGTGGCGGGGTGCAAGTCGGCCCCCGAACTTACGCAGGCGCAGGCGCAGTCTCTGATTCAAGCGAAATATGACGCCACGCCGCCCGTGGGAGCCACAGTGGTAGTGAACGACCTTGGCATGCGCCAGGGAGCGGTGGCCAAGTTGTGGGATCGGACCACGATTTATCCGAACAAGTACTGGGCTGACTTCAAACTGACGGATGCGGGGAAAAAGGCGGTCAAGCTGGCGAATGGCGGCGACAAAATCGAATGGCGTCCGGAAAGTCTGTCTGACACAAGCTTCACGATAACCGTGACCACGGTCGCCGCGAACCACCTGAAAGCACATAACGTAGGAGATCCGACAGACGAGATGCTGCCGGGTTCAGACGCGGCGAAAGGTGCTTCTTTCAATGAGGCGGTCGACATGACGGGAGTGCCCGATGCGGTGCAGCAGATCGCGCGCAATCCCGGCAACACTCTCAGCACCAAGCGCCATGCCGATTTCGTGCTGACCAACGGAACGTGGACCCTGCAGGGGATTAATTAGCGGGATTTTTCCGTAAGGCCGGCCCAGCAAGCCCGGGCCGAGCCGGCCCTGGATTTGAGATGAACTCGTGAACCGCGGGGCTATGGGAACTGCGGGGAGCGAGGCACGCGTGGCTGTACAAGCGGCCCCGGGTGAGAACCCGGGGCCGCTTGTGTCAGTGTCAAAAGTGAGCGAAAGTCCGCAGCAGCCGCGTCGACTGCGGGCTAAAAAGCAAGAAGACGCAGCGCCAAATCCGCGAAGTCTTCCGGCGAGGACTGGTGCGCGAAAGGGAGACAGCAAATGTTACGGAAATGCCTTGAAGGGATCGCGGCGATTTCAGTTCTTGGGTTAGTGACGGGTTGCGGAGGCGGATCGAGCGGTGGGGGGACTGGTGGCGGCGGAACGGGCGGCGGGAACCCAACCACGGTGACGTTTGCCGTCGGGACTCCGGCTCCCACAGTGATCGCTACGCAAGCGGGGACGGGGCAGTTTACGACGGCAACGGTAAATTCAGGCAAGGTGGCACTGGCAATTCCTTCCGGTACGACGAAATTTGCTGTTGCCTATGCTTGCCCTTCGCAGACCTTATTTGCAGTCACTTTGAGCACTCAGATGACGCTGGAGGCAACCACTCTCGACGGGAATAACTTCTCTCTTTTCTGTCCATCTGCGAACGGTCCAACGGCGATTCTTACTGGGACCGTCGATGCGAGCGCGTTCAATTCGCCAAACGAGTCGTTGGAAATCATTGCTTCAAACGGAAGCTGGGTCTACGGACCCGGTCCGCTCAACACGCCGAACTTTAGCGCCGCTCTGCCCTCGGGGACGGATCGCGTTGCCCTGGTGATCTACGATTTTTCCAATCCGAATAACGGGACGAACATTTTGGCGGTGAAGAACTTCGACAATCAGACAGTTCCTGGCGTTTTCAACGGCGGTAGCACGGCTGTCATTGGCTCTGGGGATCAGGTGACGCAACAGTTAATCAGCCTTGAGAACATTCCTTCAGGTTTCAGCAGCCCAAGCGTGACTTCTTTCTATGAATGGAGCAATGGCGGAAGTTTTGTAACCTCGCAGTCCACAACCCAATATCCAGTCCTGCCTGCGGGAGCGACCGAAGCCGGCGATCGTTATTTGACCTGGGCGGTTTCTATTAACGGAACAAATCCAGCTCAACAGGTGGATGTCTGGTCCGCAAACAGTACTCCAAGCCCATTGACGATCAGTTTTCCTTCGCCATGGCCATACGCCGGTCCAACTCCTGCGGCGAGTCCTTCCTTTGATCTGAATTATTCAGGTTTTGGGGGGACCTCAGGTACATACCGCGAGGTGCTCCTGGACTGGAATTCTTCATCAACTTCCGAAAATCAGTCACAGGTCTTCGTCTCGGGAAACTACTTGGGAGATTCTACGACGGTGACTTTCCCGGATCTTTCTGGGTTGACTGGGTTTGCGCAGGCGCCGATCTCTGGAACTTCGGTGAACTGGGGCGCGGAAATTCTTCAATCAACCTTTCCGGCATGGCAGCTGGTTCCCGCGAACCAGACGTTGACCGCAGTGTCGAATGGCGGTACATATACGGTCCCGTAGGCAAGTGGGGTTGCGATGCGGGTCGTCGGCTGCGTTCGCAGAGCCCGGCGACCGGCGCAAATCGTGCGGGAAAACGGGGTGCAAAGGCGTTGACCCTGCCCAGGTTTCTTGTTATTGTAGAAAGGTTCCGTAAGAACGCTTCTTTCCGTGTGTCTTAAGGGAGGCGAGCGTTAGGGCAGCCCGGCCAGCTTGAAACGGCAGAGGCTGGATCCCAAAGCCGAGTGAAGTGCTTTCGGCTCTTTGGTCCCCGGATTCGCTCCTATCTTGCGAGGGGCAGGGGAACTACATCGCATCGGTGCTCGCGCGTTTCTCCACCTTGGAGGGCTATGCGAGCCGGAACCGGCGAAACGGAGCGGGCCTCTCCTTAAGGGAAAGCGACCGGCCACCGTCCTGGTTCTCGTCTGGAAGTGGAACGAAGGCAGACGCGAAGCATCAACGTGGATTCTGTGCGTTTGTGCGCCCGAAGGGCAGCCCAAATCCAGAACGCCACGATGGGGTGCGCGTGGCTGAAGGTTTGGGTTTGACAGGGTTTAGGGGTAAGGAGTTTCAGTTTGCCAACATTTAATCAGCTTGTTCGCAAGGGCCGCACGGCCCCCCGCTACAAGACGGCATCGCCTGCGCTGCAGGCATCGCCACAGCGTCGCGGTGTGTGCACCCGCGTGTACACCCAGACGCCCAAGAAGCCGAACTCGGCGCTGCGCAAGGTAGCTCGCGTGCGTCTGACCAACGGCATCGAGGTGACAACGTATATTCCCGGCATCGGCCACAACCTGCAGGAGCACTCGATTGTGCTCATCCGCGGCGGCCGTGTGAAGGATCTGCCGGGCGTTCGCTATCACGTGGTGCGCGGCACGCTGGATTCCGTCGGCGTGGCCAACCGCAAGCAGAGCCGGTCGAAGTATGGTGCCAAGCGCGCCAAGGGCGGCGCGGCAGCGGGCAAGAAATAGGTACTTCGTACCGTTTTTGTCTTGGACGGAAGCGGTGGCGGGGCTAGCAAGTCAAGGTACGGTTCCGGGACGGAGTTTGGAGCCCGGACTGGGGAAGTTAAGCGAGCGTCGGCGACGACGCTGAAGGAAAAAGGAAACAATGCCGAGAAAAGGGCACATTGGTAAGCGCGAAGTGGCGTCGGATCCGGTTTACGGATCCACGCTGGTGACCAAGTTTGTGAACTCGATGATGTGGGGCGGCAAGAAGTCGACCGCGCAGGGCATCTTCTACAAGGCGATGAAGAACCTTGAAGAAAAGGGCGGGGGCGAAGACGCTCTCAAGCTTTTCAAGAAGGCCGTCGAGAACTGCAAGCCTCTGCTCGAGGTGAAGACCCGCCGTGTGGGTGGCGCTAACTACCAGGTGCCGATCGAAGTGAACGCCGACCGTCGCACCTCGCTGGCCATTCGCGGGCTTATCACCTACGGGCGTGCCCGTGGCGAAAAGGGCATGGTCGACAAGCTGGGCAATGAGTTGCTGGATGCGGCCAATGGTCGCGGCGCGGCGATGAAGAAGAAGGAAGACGTGCACCGCATGGCCGAAGCCAACAAGGCTTTCGCGCACTATCGCTGGTAAGCCGGAATTTCCGGAGAGATGAATCCCGGCGCAAGCGGATCGGGAGTTTGTTGTAAGGCAGTACGAATAACCGCGGGTTTGACGACCTGCAAGGAAGAATAGCCGTGGCTCGCACCATACCTCTGAACCGTTGCCGGAACATCGGAATCATGGCGCACATCGACGCCGGGAAGACGACAGCGACAGAGCGCATCCTGTTTTATACGGGCATCACGCACCGCATCGGCGAAGTGCATGAAGGCACAGCGACCATGGATTACATGGAGCAGGAGCAGGAGCGCGGCATCACGATTACGTCGGCTGCCACGACATGCATGTGGAAAGACATCCGCATCAACATCATCGATACGCCCGGCCACGTGGACTTTACGGCCGAGGTGGAGCGCTCGCTGCGCGTGCTCGACGGTGCAGTTGCGGTGTTCGATTCGGTGAGCGGCGTGCAGCCCCAGACCGAGACGGTGTGGCGCCAGGGCGACAAGTACAAGGTTCCGCGCATCTGCTTCGTGAACAAGATGGACAAGAACGGTGCGGACTTTGAGTTCGTGCTGGATACCATCCGCAAGCGGCTGGGCGCGCGCCCGGTTGCGCTGCAGATTCCCATTGGCGCGGAAGCGAATTTCAAGGGTGTCGTCGATCTCATTGAGATGAAGGCGATCCTGTGGCACGACGAAACGATGGGCGCGAAGTATTCGGAAGAGCCGATTCCCGCCGATCTCGTCAAGAAGGCAGAAGCTTTCCGTCTGCAGCTGATCGAAGTCATCGCCGAAACCGACGATGTGCTGCTCGAGAAGTTCCTCGAGGGCGAGACGCCGAGCATTGCCGAGTTGAAGGCGGGCATCCGCCAGGCCACCATCGACCTGAAGGTCTTCCCGGTGATCTGCGGAAGCGCATTCAAGAACAAGGGCGTGCAGACGTTGCTGGACGCAGTGGTCGATTATCTGCCCAGCCCGCTGGACAAGCCGCCGGTGGAAGGTATCAACCCATCGCATCCGGACGAGAAAGAAGTGCGCAAGGCAGAAGACGGCGAGCCGTTGTCGGCCTTGGTGTTCAAGCTGATTAACGATCCTTTCGGCAAGTTGTCGTTTGTGCGCATCTACTCGGGTTCGCTCAAGACCGGCGACACGATTCTGAATCCGCGTACGGGCAAGACGGAGCGCGTAGGCCGGCTTGTGAAGATGCATGCCAACAAGCGCGAAGATATTACGGAGATTTATGCCGGTGACATCTGCGCCTGCGTTGGTTTGAAGGATCTGAAGACGGGCGATACGCTGAGCGCGCCGCATCATCCCATCGCGCTGGGCGCCATCACGTTCCCTGAGCCGGTGATCTCGGTCGCGATTGAGCCCAAGACCAAGGCTGACCAGGAAAAGATGGGCATAGCGCTGTCGCGCCTCGCGGATGAGGATCCCACGTTCAAGGTTCGTACGGACGAGGATTCGGGGCAGACCATCATCAGCGGCATGGGCGAGTTGCACCTTGAGATTCTCGTGGATCGCATGAAGCGCGAGCACAAGGTGGAAGCCAATGTGGGAGAGCCCAAAGTTGCTTTCCGCGAGACGATCCGCAAGGCGGCCGAGGCTGAAGGCAAGTACATCCGTCAGACCGGTGGTTCGGGCAACTACGGGCATTGCAAGCTGCGCGTTGAGCCCAACACACCGGGCGCGGGTTATGAATTTGTCAACGATATCAAGGGCGGCGTGGTTCCCAAGGAATACATCAAGCCGATTGATCAGGGTGTGCAGGGTGCGCTCGAGCTTGGCATTCTTGCCGGTTACCCAATCGTTGATGTCAAGGTGATTTTGTACGACGGCAGCTATCACGAAGTGGACTCGAACGAAATGGCCTTCAAGTTTGCCGGATCGATCGCGTTTAAGGAAGCGGCCAGGAAGGCGTCGCCGGTGTTGCTGGAGCCGGTGATGGCAGTTGAAGTGACGGTTCCCGAGGAGTTTATGGGAACCATCATTGGCGACATCAATTCGCGTCGCGGGCGCATCGAGGGCATGGAGCACGCCGCCGGTTCGCAGGTGATCAAAGCGATTGTGCCGCTGAAGGAAATGTTCGGCTACGTGAACGACATTCGTTCGTCGACACAGGGCCGTGCGTCGTACTCGATGCAGTTTGCGCGCTACGAAGAGGCGCCACGCATGATCGCCGATGAAATCATCGGGCGGGCGCAGGGCAAGTAGGGGTTTTAGTGGGGCTGGATGCCGGATCGCCGGCGCCCCTGATAGCAACGGGCAGTACAAGATACGAAGGGAACCGAAGATGGCGAAGGAAAAGTTTGACCGTTCGAAGCCGCACGTGAACGTGGGAACGATCGGGCATATCGATCACGGCAAGACGACGTTGACGGCGGCGATAACGAAGGTATTGTCGAAGCACAACCCGAAGATCGCATTCCGGTCGTTTGATTCGATTGACAACGCTCCAGAAGAGCGTGAGCGCGGCATCACGATCGCGACGGCGCACGTGGAATATGAGACGGCCAACCGTCACTATGCGCACGTGGATTGCCCCGGTCACGCCGACTACATCAAGAACATGATCACGGGAGCGGCGCAGATGGACGGGGCGATCCTGGTGGTAGCAGCGACCGACGGGCCGATGCCGCAGACCAAGGAACACGTACTTCTGGCCCGGCAGGTGGGTGTGCCGTACATTGTGGTGTTTCTGAACAAGTGCGATGCAGTCGAAGACGCCGAGTTGATCGACCTGGTCGAGATGGAAGTGCGTGAGCTTCTGACCAAGTACCAGTTCCCGGGCGACGATGTGCCGGTGATTCGAGGATCGGCGCTGGGCGCCCTGAACGGGGAAGCGCAGTGGGAAGGCAAGATCGACGAGCTGATGGATGCGGTGGACAAGAACGTGCCGCAGCCGGACCGCGCAATAGATCTGCCGTTCCTGATGCCGATCGAAGACATCTTCTCGATCTCTGGACGCGGCACGGTGGTTACAGGCCGTATCGAGCGGGGCAAGGTGAAGGTGGGCGAAGACGTGGAGATCGTAGGCTTCCGCGAGACGCGCAAGTCGGTCTGCACGGGCGTTGAGATGTTCAAAAAGCAGCTGGACGAAGGCCTTGCGGGCGATAACGCGGGCATTCTTCTGCGCGGCATAGCCAAGGAAGACGTGGAGCGCGGGATGGTACTGGCCAAGCCGGGATCGATCACGCCGCACACCAACTTCAAGGGCGAGATCTACGTGTTGTCGAAGGAAGAGGGCGGCCGTCATACGCCGTTCTTCAAGGGCTACCGTCCGCAGTTCTACTTCCGCACCACGGACGTGACGGGTGTGGCGGAGTTGCCGGCGGGCACCGAGATGGTGATGCCGGGCGACAACGTGCAGCTGACCATTGAACTGATTACGCCGGTGGCCATGGAAAAAGGTCTGCGCTTCGCTATCCGCGAAGGCGGACGCACCGTCGGCGCTGGCACCATCAGCGAGATCATCAAGTAGTTGCGATGAGCAGTGGTCAGAAGAATTGACCACTGCTCACGATTCATCGGAAGGAATTTGAAATGCGGGAAATCGTGACATTACAGTGCACTGTATGCAAGGAGCGGAATTACTCGACTACGAAGAACAAAAAGACGACCACCGACCGCCTTGAGTTCTCGAA
>Ga0210385_10000264_pt1 | contig 44927 bp, 41 predicted proteins | sample IncBWH26OmetaG_FD_160107 | JGI IMG/M metagenome (GOLD analysis project Ga0210385, IMG submission 160107) | Forest soil microbial communities from Barre Woods Harvard Forest LTER site, Petersham, Massachusetts, United States - Inc-BW-H-26-O ...
CCGATTTGGAAGCAGCGCTGGGAGTCTCGTCCTTGATGCGGCGGACGACGGTCTGGATCAGGCGATATTTCCGCTCCTCTTTCCCGCCAAATACCCGGAAGAAAAATTCAGGCTCGCCCTTAGGGTCGTTCGAGACACGGATGGGAAAAGCGCCGCAAACGTTATTGTCGATGAAGGCGGTCTCGTAACGGGATTTGCGGCTGAACCAGGTATAGACCCGCAGCGTGGTGAAGTCGCACGCCTGGCCTTCGGGGCCGCGCGATCCGGCGGCAAGATATTGCGGGTGATCGCCTTCGCCATCGGTGACGCGATTCAGCTCGAACCAGGCGAGCGCCCGAATGTTGGCGGACTCGGCTCCTTCGCGCACCGGATCGGGCAGATCGAGAGAGACGAATCGCGCGATAACCCATCCCGCGATGGGAACGGCCTGATCGCCGGGTTGCGTGGTGTTGGTGATGGCGGAATTGCGGACCACCCCCTCCCCCGGCGGGCGCGTGGCCGTGCCGCGAATCAGAAACCAGTCTTCCCTCTTGCTTTCCGCGGGCTCGCCGGATTCCTTTTCGTCGGAGACCTGCACCCAATCGGCGGTGGCGCGTCCCACGATTTCGACGGGCGCGTTGCGGGTGAACTGGTAAAGGCGCGCCTCGTTGCGGCCGGGTTGCACGCGCAGGTTGGTGGGAACCTTGGTGCGTCCGCGGGCCTGCAATGGAATGGCGGAGGCTTGCTTCAGCAGCTTGGCGCTGCGCTGCCAGAGGTCGGGGTCCATCAGGTAGCGGCCGTCAACCCAGCCGACAACACCGGCGGTGGTGCGAACCTTCACGTTTTCATTATGACGCGCAAGGACATCCACGTGGTCGCCGTAAAGGAGCACCCCGAGCTGTTCCCGAACCTGGGCGACGCTGCTCCAGAGCGTCACGCTGCGCTCGCTGATATAGGCCTCGCTCAGCGATTCGTGCTTGGGGCGGAAAAACCAGGCCAGAAGCCCCACAGCGCACAGCAGCGGCACGGCAACCAGTAGCTTGCGTTTCATGATTCCTCAAGAGTGACTCTGAAGATTGTACCTGAAACGGAGGCGTGGCCGGGGCGACACAGCGAACGGAAGAACCGGTAGAATCAACGGAGTGAGATGATTATTTTGGGTATCGGGGGTAGCAATGAAATTTCTGAATTCGTTTCAGCCGCTGGGATTGGCCATTTTGCGTGTGGCGCTGGCCCTGATTTTCATTTACCACGGTTATCCAAAACTGGTGCGAACCGACGCGATGATGCGGGAGTTTTTCGTGCAGCATGGATTTCCGAGTTATTTCGTGGGTCTCGCGGGCATTCTGGAATGCATCGGCGGGGGAATGCTGCTGATTGGGTTGTTCACACGGCCGGCGGCCCTGCTGCTGGCAGGGGAGATGGCCATCGCAATCTGGAAGGTGAAGATGGTACACGGCGTCTTCGCAGTGAACGAGTATCAGTTTGAGCTGACGCTCGCCGCTGCATGCGTCGCGTTGGCAACACTGGGCGCGGGGACTCTCTCCGTGGATCATGTGATGTTGGGAGACGGCGCACCCAAACGGAAATCGGCGTAAAGCGGCAGAGATTCGCCCGGCCAGCGCCTCACGTCGCTAGACCTGGGCAGGTGAACCAGGTACGGCCAGCACAGGCGGCGCCGGAGCCAGCGGCAGCGCGATCCACAGAATGATGTAGAGCAATCCGCCTGTGCCGGCGCAGAGGACCGCAAGCAGCCAGATGATGCGCACGACAGTCGGATCAAGATCGAAATAATCGGCAAGGCCCGCGCAAACGCCGCCAATTTTTTTGTCCCGGCTGGAGCGCATCAGCCGCTTGCCAGGAGCCACGTAGCCCCCCGCGGGCACCGCGTCTTGGCCGGTCAACTGAGCTCCGCAGTTGTAGCAGAACTTTGAGCCTTCAACGACTTCCTTTTGACATTTCGGGCAGACCATAAATCACCCCCACAGACAGGTATCCAACCGCCTTCCAAACTCGCATTCTAAACAAAGATACGAATTGAGGGGAAGGAAAGTTTCAAGTGAGGGCGGCCCAGCTTGGAACGCGGTCCCTACAATCCTGTAGGGGAGGGGCTGGCCCCTCCCTCTTGGGTTTTCCTGTCCGCGGTTTCTGGAATTGCGGCTTAGTACTCCAAAAGTTTCGTGACCGCGGCAGTGATGTCGTCGGTTTGAGGCAGGATGGCATCTTCCAGCGTCGGATGGTAGCCGCAGAAAGTGTCGGTGGCCGCGACGCGCTTTACGGGCGCATCAAGCTCTTCGAAGAGTTCTTCCGCGATGCGCGCGGCGATTTCCGCGCCGTAGCCCCAGCTCATCATGTCTTCGTATGCGACGACGACGCGATGCGTTTTGCGCACTGTAGCCGCAATCGCTTCCCAGTCGTACGGTGAAAGCGAGCGCAGATCGATGATCTCGACGGAGACTCCAGAACGCTCGAGGGCGGCCGCCGCAACTTCGGCGCGACGCACCACGGCGCCGTAAGTAATAATGCTGACCTGCGAGCCTTCCTTGACGAGCCGCGCTTTGCCGAAGGGAACGGTGTAATCGGGCCCGGGATATTCGGAGCGGTTGTAAGGCTGCCGGTAAAGATGCTTGTGCTCGAGGAACATCACCGGATCGTCGCAACGAAGTGCGGTGCGCAACAATCCTGCAACATCGAGAGCGGTGGACGGCATCACCACGCGCAAGCCCGGGCAATGCGTGAAAATCGATTCGCCGCTCTGGCTGTGATAAACCGCGCCGCCCGTGAGATAGCCCCCGATGGCTACGCGCAGGATGGCGGGGCTCTTGAATTTGCCGTCGGAGCGCCAGCGCATCACGCAGAGTTCATCGCGAATCTGCATCATCGCGGGCCAGATGTAGTCGAAGAATTGAATCTCGGCGACCGGCTTCATGCCGCGGGTTGCCATGCCAATGGCGCGGCCAACGATGCTGGCTTCGGCGAGGGGCGTGTTGAATACGCGGTCCGCGCCGTATTTGCGCTGAAGTCCGGCGGTGGCTTTGAAAACGCCGCCCTTCCCTTTCACGTCTTTAAGATTTTCCTCGCGGCTGGCGTCGGCGACATCCTCGCCGAAAACCGTGATGCGCTCGTCACGCGCCATTTCATCGTGCAGCGTGGCAGCAACCATTTCGACCATGGTCTTCGGGCCGCCCTGTAATTTGGGCGCAGCGGCGAAGGTAGATGAAGTGGGATCGATATCCGGTGAATAGACGTTTGAGTAGACGGAGGAAACCTCGGGCGCCGCGGCGGCCAGGGCCTGGTCGGCGGCTTCGCGGACTTCGCGGTCGACTTCGGCTTCGAGGGCCTCGATCTCTTTCTGGTCCATCACGCCTTCGCGAATCAGGAAGAGACTGAACTTGGAGAGCGGGTCGCGGCGCGCTTCGCCTTCGCGTTCTTCGTGCGTTTTATAGAGCTTTTCGTCATCGGAAAGCGAGTGCGAGTACGGACGCGTAACATGCGCGTGGACCAGCGCGGGGCCACGGCGCTCGCGGACATAGCGAATCGCTTCCTTGCAGACGGCGTAGCTTTCCAGCGGGTCGGTGCCGTCGCACTCAGCGACGTGCAGGCCGGGAAAGTTTCGAACGAGTTTCGAGATGCTGCCGCCGGCGGTTTGCACTTCGATGGGAACGGAGATGGCGTAGCCGTTGTCCTCGATGAGATAGAAGAGCGGAAGCTTCTTGGCGCAGGCGGCGTTCAGCGACTCCCAGAATTCGCCTTCGCTGGTGGCGCCGTCGCCAGAGGAAACGTACACGATTTCTTCGGGATCGTGATTGAGCGATTCGCCGAGTGGAGCTTTCTGCGCTTGCGCTAGAGCTTTCGGATGATGCCCGTAATAGAAAGTGGCTTCTGCTGCTCCAACTGCCTGCACGAATTGCGTCCCCGTGCAGGAAGACTTGCTGACAATATTGAATTTTTGGTGACCCCAGTGCGAGGGCATCTGCCGCCCGCCGGAGCTTGGGTCATCCTTTGCGCCTACAGCCTGGAGAAGCGTTTCGAGCGGCGTGACGCCAAGCGCGAGGCAAAGCGCGCGGTCGCGGTAGTAAGGGTAAACCCAATCGACGCCGGAACGAAGAAGCAAGCCGGCCGCGGTGGTAACCGCTTCATGGCCGGCGCTGGAAATCTGGAAATAAATTTTGTTCTGGCGTTTCAGCTGGATTTCCCGGTCGTCGAGCCGCCGGGAAAGATACATCGTGCGGTAAATGCGGATGAGTGTTTCGCGATCGAGCCCCTGGTGCCGGGGCGCTTCCAACTTTGCTACTTTGACGCGCGTTTGTACCGCCATTCAGTCTTCCTCGCGTTGAAGTGAAAACCTTTTGCCATCGAAAATTAATTATACCGGAGCGTGCGTTTGCATGCACAGTAGAACGTGCGTGTAGTTGTGAAAAACGAAGGTACTAGTAGGTCGGCGCATTGGTCGAGTGGTAGCACCGCTGTGCGAGATACATGCGCCACCAACACACCCCTGTAGCGGCCGCCTTCTGAGGCGGGCGCATTTTGCCCGTCCTGAGAGCAACTACGGGGCAGGCGCTACCGGCGCGCATCGGGTCGCTCCCAGCCACCTGGATTCAGTTCTTCGAATTGCTTTTCAGAGTCGGAAAAGTGGGCATCCCCGGGCTTCATGACTCTTGGAGAAGCGGTCACGAAAGGCTCTTCCGTCGGGATGCGGTCCACCCAGCGCTGCTCGGAGAGCTTTTCATGGTTGGAAAAACCGAGGCGAAGAAGAAGTTTGACGGTTTCGGTGGATTTGGGTGCTTGCGGCTCGTCCTTGGTTTTCGCTTTGCTCTTGGCTTTGGATTTTTCGGTTGTGGCGGCTACGGGTTCCTCGGCGGGTGCGCCGTCGTCCGCGCGCTCGAATTTGTAGAGCAACTTTTTGTCGAGGCGAAAGGCTTGTTTCCAGACTTCCAGTTTGTGGCGGGCGAGCTGGGCCTTTTCCTCGTCCTTGCCAAAGTCGAATTGCATGTAAATGTGGGGCATATATTCAGTTTGTGACCTGCGTGCCCGGGTGTCAAGACGAGGCGGAGCAATACGAGATGGCCCAGGTCTTCGGCGAAATGAATTTACGGAGGGCGACGGGTAGAGTACTCTTGAGGTTCGGAAAATGAAGAGAATTCACCACGATTCCAACGCTCCGAGAAGAAGATTGGGGGCGTGTGTGTGTTTGGTGGCGCTGATTTTGCTGTGGGCGCCGGCTTGGGCTTCGGCTTTGCAGGCTGCGGGGATGGCTTGCTGCGATGGGGCGATGTGCCCGTTGCATGGTCATGCGCCGAAGAAGAGTTCGGGCAATACCAACCCGGCGAAGGATGCGCCGATGGCCGGTTGCGAGCATCACGCGCGGAAAGCAGCGATGGCTTGCAGCATGGCTTGTTGCCATCCCACGGACCCGGTTGTGACCGGGGCGGTTATTTTTGTGGTGCCGGCAACTGTTGCATTTTCTGCACCGCGAACTGGCGGGCCCCCGGCGCCAGGCTTCGCTCTTTCGGCTGGTTCTTCAGATATTGATCCGGCTTCTCCTCCTCCGCGAAATTTGCGTCTTAGCCTCTAGTATCTCCCTCAAATTTATAGCTGTCCGGTCAACTGCGGCCTCCTCGGCTTGCTTTGTCAGGGCAAGTTGAAGGCAGGCCCTGCATGAGCCTGGCGGGTCCACCTGAAGGTGGACGCTACGGCTCGCTAAATGGAGAAGCGATTCATGAATCGGAGAATTTCATTTTTGATCGGGCTCCTGCTGTTGGGGGCGGGGGCATTGTTCGCGGCGGCCACTGCTACTGTTCGCGGGATTGTGCATGACGCGCAGCACCGGCCGATTGCGGATGCGGAAGTGGTGCTGAAAGCGGAGAATTCGCAATTTACGCAGACGGCCAGGACGAGCACGGAGGGCGAATTTCATTTCGATTCCGTGCCGATCGGGGAGTACCGGATCACCGTCAGCAAGCCCGATTTCGGGCCGCTGGAAGAAAAACTGACCGTGCTCTCCGGCACCGCGCCGATTCTGCACATGGAATTAAAAGTGGCGAAGCAGGCGCAGTCGGTCACAGTGACTTCGGAGGCTCCGCCCGCGCAAGCTGAATCAGTGACGCCAACCACTATGGTCACCCGCAAGGAAATCGCCGAGACGCCCGGTGCAACGCTCACCAACAGCCTCGCGATGATCACCGATTACGTGCCCGGTGCTTACTACACGCACGACCAGTTGCACGTCCGCGGCGGGCACCAGGTGAGCTGGCTGATCGACGGCGTGTCCATCCCGAACACGAATATCGCCAGCAACCTGGGACCGCAGATCGATCCGAAGGATATTGACACGCTGGAAGTGCAGCGCGGCAGCTACTCCGCCGACTATGGCGACCGCACTTACGGCGTCTTCAATGTTGCGCCGCGGACAGGCTTCGAACGCGACAACCAGGCCGAGCTGGTCTTGAGCGCCGGGAATTTCTATCAGACCGACGACCAGCTGAATTTCGGCGGGCATACCAACAAGTTCGCCTACTACGCCAGCTTGAATGGAAACCGGACGGATCTGGGCCTGCAAACGCCGACTTCGGCTGTGATTCACGATCAGGCAAACGGCTACGGCGGGTTTACGTCGCTGACCTATAACGTGGACGCGCAGAATCAGCTGAGGCTGGTGGCGCAGTTGCGGCAGGACTTTTATCAGATTCCGATCATCCCAGGGCAGATTCAGAATGATTCGAACAAAGAGCGGGACGGCTTCGTGCTCTTCACCTGGGCGCGGACGTTCAGCCAGGGGCTGGTGCTTACGGTTTCGCCCTTCTATCACTACAACAACGTCAACTATGCGAGCAGTCCGACAGACCAGCCCAGCTCGGCGACGGAGACACTGTCCTCAAACTACGAAGGCGGCCAGGCGAACTTGTCGTGGATTGCGAAGCGCAACAATTTGCGCACCGGCGTTTTCGGATTTGCGGAGCAGTCAAGCCAGTTGTTTGGGCTGGTTTGCAGGGGTAACGACCCAGCGGAATGCAGCGGCGTGACTCCACCTGTCACAACCAATCCAGCAGGAGGATTGGCCGCGGCTTACGTCGAGGATCAGATCAAACTCACATCGTGGCTGACGCTGAACGGCGGCATCCGGCAAACGCACTATTCCGCGGAAGTGGTGGAAAATGCCACCGACCCGCGCGTTGGCGCTTCGCTGCGGATCCCCAAGCTGAACTGGGTGTTCCGCGCGTTTTATGGGGACTTTTACCAGGCCCCGCCGCTCTCGACGATTTCCGGTCCGTTGCTGGATGCCGCAACCAACCAGAATCTGAGCTTCATTCCCCTGCACGGCGAACGCGACGAAGAGCATCAATATGGCGTGACCATTCCCCTGTTTGGCTGGACCATTGACGCGGACACTTTCCTGACCCGCGCAAAAAACTTCTTCGACCACAACAATTTTAATAACTCCAACCTATTTTTTCCCATCACAATTCAGGGCGCGCGTATCAGCGGCTGGGAGCTGACCCTGAAATCGCCGCAGATCCGGAAGCGCGGGCAAATCTATCTGACGTACTCGAACCAACTCGCGCTCGGATTCGGCGACATTAATGGAGGATTGACTGATTTCTCGTTTGGCAGCGGATTCGGACTGTTGGATCACGACCAGCGAAACACGCTGCACGTCGGCGGGCAATGGACGCTGCCGTGGAGAAGTTACGCCTCCACCGACGTCTATTACGGCTCCGGCTTCACCAACGGAGACCCGACCCTGCCTGGCGATCACCTGCAGCCGCACACCACGTTCGACATGACGCTCGGCAAGGATTTCGGCGAGAAAGTTTCACTTTCGGTGACGGGATTGAACGTGGCTAACCGGCGTGTGCTGCTGGACAACAGCTTCACCTTCGGAGGGACGCATTGGAACAATCCGCGCGAAATTCTTGTTCAGTTGCGCTATCGTTTTCACTATTGAGGACAAGATGAAACAACTTTTGATGCGTGCGGTGCTGATTTGCCTGGTATTTGAGGCCGGTTGCCAGTCCGCGCCCGAAAAACATTATCCGATTCAGGGCGAAGTGATCTCGGCGGACCCGGCGAAGAAACTGCTCACGGTGAAGCACGGCGATATTCCCGGCCTGATGCCCGCGATGACCATGACCTACCAGGTCGCGGAGCCCAGACAGATCGAAACTTTGCAGCCGGGGGACAAGATCACCGCGGACCTAGTGGTTTCCGATACCAAGGGGCGCCTCGAAAAGATTGTGCAGGTCAGCAAGGGAGACGGGAAAACGACTCCCGGCACCACACAGCGCATTCCCGAAAAAGGCGACGTAGTACCCGACTTCGCGCTTGTGAATCAGGACGGAAAGATCATTCATTTCGCCGACTATCGCGGCAAGGTGCTGCTGGTGACGTTTATTTACACGCGCTGCCCGCTGCCCGATTTTTGCCCACGGATGAATGAAAATTTTCGCGCCGTGCAGAAGCTGCTTCAGGACGTCCCCGGCTCCACCGAGCGCGCCGAGTTCCTGAGCATCAGTTTCGACCCGGAGCACGACATTCCGGCAGTCCTGAAACATTACGCTTCGCTGTATAAGAAGAGCGCGCCGGGCGAAAAGTCCTTCAATTGGCAGTTTGCGGCCCCCTCGATGAAGGATTTGCCGGAACTCGCGCAATTCTTCGGTCTGGTGTACCAGCCCGGGCAGGCGCAAATCGTGCATTCGTTGAGCACCACGGTGATCGGCCCCGACGGCAAAGTGAAAAAGTGGTTCCCCGACAACGAGTGGACTCCAGCCGACGCCGCGCAAGTGATCGCGGCAGCAATTCAACGCGGGTGAAGTATTGCGAATTCCGGGCGGACGCGGTTAGACTGAGGCACAATTTCACGGCGATGGAGTTCGCCATAACCGCCCCGGCCGCATGTGCCGGGGCTGATGACTCCTGGCTGCCCCGAGGCACCAGGAGTTTTTTCTTCTGTGCAGCACGGGCAGCCGGATCGGAGACACTTTGCGTTTATTCCTGATTGGTGCGTTCGGCGCGGTCGGAACGCTGGCAAGATACGGACTGCAGGGGCTGGTACAGATCAAGATGGGGAGCACGTTTCCTTACGGAACGCTGCTGATCAATCTGACGGGATGCTTTTTTCTGGGATTGATCGGGCAGATTCTCCTCAATCGCGTGATTGTGCCTCCGGAATGGCGCATGGCCATCGCGATCGGATTTTTCGGCGGATACACCACGTTTTCAAGCTTCGGATGGGAAACGGCGAAGATGCTGGAAGCGGGTGAGTGGCTGTGGGCGACGGCATACGTGTCGGCAAGCGTGGCTTTCGGGCTGCTGCTTTCGGTCGCAGGAATACGGCTGGCGAACAGATTCTAGGGGAAGGCATTCGCGGCCCCGACCGGGTCGGGGCCGCTACGCGGGTGGTTTATGATGCACCAGAAATTCGAAGGCGAGCGGACGCTGATGCGAATCCACATCGGCGAATCGGATAAATGGCACGGAAAACCCTTGCACGAGGCGATTGTCGAATTGCTGCGGAAAGACGGGTTCTCCGGCGTGACCGTGCTGCGTGGCGTGGCGGGCTACGGCTCTTCGAGCGTGTATCACACCGACAAGCTGCTGCGACTGTCGCAGGATTTGCCGATTATTCTGGAAGTGATCGAAACGCAAGAGCGAATCGACCAGATGCTGCCCCGTCTGGATGAGATGGTGGACGGCGGCTTGATTACACTCGAAAAAGTGCGGGTGATTCTCTACAGGCCCGCGAAACGATAGGCGGCGCAGTGGCCGACGCAAACTCCGACAAAACTTCAACGCAGAATTCTCCGTCCGCCTGGCTGAACCGCACCGTGCTCGGTGTGGGCGTCACCAGTTTGTTCAGCGACTGGAGCCACGAAATCGCCACCGCGATTTTGCCCGCATTTCTTGCATCGATTGGCGCGGGTCCGGCATGGCTGGGCGCGATTGAGGGCATCGCCGATGGCCTTTCAAGTTTCGCGAAGCTGACTTCCGGGCACTACACCGATCAGTTAAAAAAGCGAAAGCCGCTGGCGGTGGTCGGCTACGCGTTCACCGCGCTGGCGACCGCTTCCTTTGCGTTTGCGACCCACGCCTACCACGTGCTGTTTGGGCGCGCGGCTGCGTGGCTGGGGCGCGGCGTTCGTTCCCCGGCAAAGAAGGCGCTGCTGGCGGCCGACGTGGCGCCGGGCGCATACGGCCGGGCATTCGGGCTGGAGCGGCTGATGGACACCGTCGGCGCCATCGCCGGACCGTTGACGGCGCTGTGGCTGTTGAAAGTGACCAACCACAATTACCGCGCGGTATTTTTGTGGACGCTGCTGCCGGGGATGATTGCGGTGCTCAGCTTCTGGCTGCTGGTGCGGGAAAGGCCATTCGAAGCGAGAAAAAAAGTGACGTTCCTCGCCGGTCTCCAAAGCCTGCCGCGGAAGTTCCGCGAATTTCTGCTCGGTGTCGGCGTGTTCGGCTCCGGCGATTTTTCGCACACGCTTTTGATTTTGTACGCGTCGCGGATGCTTGCCCCGGCGCACGGTGCCGCGCGGGCGGCCAGCCTCGCCGTAGGGCTCTACACGCTGCACAACGTCTTCTACGCAGGCTCTGCCTACTTAAGCGGTTGGATCAGCGATATCGTGCCGCACCGCAAGTTCATTCTTGCAGGCGGTTACGCACTGGCCGGCGTAACGGCCATTTTTCTCACGACCACACCCGCCTCAATGTGGCTGTTGGCGGGCTTGTTTGTTCTCGCGGGAATTTATGTGGGCACGGAAGAGGCGCTCGAGGATTCCCTCGCCGCGGAACTCATTCCCCGCGAGCAGCACGGCATGGCCTTCGGGACGCTCGCGGCGGTGAATGCCGTGGGAGATTTTCTGTCGAGCCTTATGGTCGGTTTTCTTTGGTCGGCAGTCTCCGCCAAAGCTGCGTTTTCCTTCTCCGCGGTTTTATTCTTTCTCGGAGCGATCCTGATTCTTCGGCTGCGAAAGTGACTCCCCGCGCAACGATTGCGGCTCCGCCTCGGCTTCCCGTTTGGACGCCAGCATCCGCCGGTTCACTTCCGCCTGAAGATACTTGCGAAGATTTTCCGGCACAATGCCGGGAGCCGCGAGTTCGCGCAAATCCACAACGGTCAGCTGAGGGAGATAACTAAGGACCAGGGCGAGAGGTGTGGAAGAGTTGCGCACCAGCGCCAGGCGCACGTTGTAGTATTGCGACCATTTGCGGTGATTGGCGACGGTGAGGACAACCACCTGCGGCAATTTGTCGTGCCACAGCACTTTCAATACCTGCGCTTCGGTCAGACGCGGATTGTCGAGCGCAATCTCCAGCACCTGCGCATGGCCGGTGGCGATCAATGCCCCCGCAACGCGCGCGGGACCGCGGCGTGCCAGCGTGATTCTCTGTCCCAGCGGCAATTGGGGCAGGCGCGCGACGATGTACTCCTCCGCGTGGCGCTTCAGTTCGGTGGATGCCGAGGGCGACAACGCATACTGCACCAGATCCATAAGGTAGAGATCCCGCAACAACCTCAGGCCAACAAGGCGCGGCGCACCGGGATGAAAAACCAACGCGCGTTTGACGGCGTAGCTCTTCAAAAATGTTTTCCGCCCCGCAATGCTCTCAATAATTTCGGCGGGAAGGTCTTTTCGGGAAAGCAGAAGGCCAAGCAGCGCATCGTCCAGCGCGGGATTTTCCAGCAGCGCGTAGAGCACCTCCGGCGACGGGTGATAGATCAACGACTTGAGTTCTTCCCCGGCGGCCTGGCGGGCGCGATCGCGTTGTTGTTCGAGGAGCGTCAAGTCCGTTCCCTCACGCCGGCGGCAGAAGCTGGAGCGCCAGATGAGCCGCCGCTTCCGCAGGGCTCAGCCGCAAAGCGCTGAATTGCGCCAGCGGCGCGGCCTTCCGCAAGTAAAGCTCGAGGCGCGCGTCAAAATATGCTGAGACGCCCCGCATCCCGCCCGTGCTCGCCAGTTGGAATTTCCCAGATTGTAACTGAAGGCGCTCGGCTAAATCTTCGACAAGTTCGGCAAGGGCCGCGGCGCAATCGTCGAGCAGCGCTTGCGCCGTCGCATCGCCCGCTTCGGCGCACTGCACGACCACCCGAAATAGGCGCGGGAAGACGTCGTCAGGAGCCGCGTAAACGCGGGATTGCAAATCCGCCCAGGTCGGCGCCCCAATTTCGGAAAGGATTCGCTCGCCAATCGGAGTATCCTTCCCCGTTCGTTCAAAGTGACGCAAGGCGGCCAGCACAGCGCGCTGGCCAACATGATACGCACTGCCTTCGTCGCCGAGCAGATATCCGTGGCCTCCCACACGCGCTGAATTCCCCCGCGCGTCGCGCCCAACCGCCGCAGAGCCCGTGCCAGCGATCAACACGATCGCGGCTCCGTCGCCGATCGCTTGAAGCGTTAAATCCATGTCCGTGCAAACGCGAATCAGCTTGCCGGGGAATTCCTCTTCGAGAAGCATCCTCATTTTTCGCCCGGACTCCGGATAACCGGTCCCGGCGAGACCCGCGCAGAGCGAGACGACCGCCTCATTGGAAATTTTCGCGCTCCCGACCGCCGTGCGCGCGGCTTCGCAGACCGCCGCCAGCGCCCCGCCGAAGCCGACCCGCATCGGATTGGACGGCCCGCCGCGGCTGGAGGTGACCACTCGGCGCGATTCGTCCATCAGGACGCAGTCCGTCTTCGTCCCTCCGCCATCAAGACCCAAAACATAGCGCATGGAAAAAGCATACGCGAGACTTCCCCTTTTCGGGGTGCAGAAGGCGGAGGCCGTGCTGAAAGCGTTCCGGTGTGTCACCGTTCGGACATTGCTTTCTTGACGCACCGTGACGCAGCCACTATTCTCGTCACACTTCGCGGGGCCGGCGGCCGGCGGCCGGCGGCGAAGTTCGAATCGCATGCACATTCATCTTCTGGACCTGGCCATCGTCATCCTCTACCTCCTGGGCGTGACGGCGCTGGGCGTTTATTTCCGCGGCAGGCAACGCGACGTTCGCGACTATTTTCTGGGCGGTCGCACCGCCCCGTGGTGGGCGCTGGCGTTTTCGATTGTCGCCACCGAAACCTCCACGCTTACGATTATCGGCACGCCCGCGCTGGCATACGCCGGCAACATGACGTTTCTGCAGTTGGTGTTCGGCTACCTGGTGGGCCGCTTCTTGATCAGTCTGTTTTTTCTCCCGGGCTATTTTCGTGGGGAATTTCTGACCGCCTACGCCGTGATCGAGAAACGCTTCGGCCAGCGGATGCGCTCCGTCGCGGCCGTCACGTTCCTAGCGACGCGAACCCTTGCCGAAGGCGTACGCGTGGCGGCAATCGCGCTGGTGGTGAGCGTGGCGCTGGGCACCTCCGAGCGGCTGGCCGTGATCATCGTAATTGCCTTGACGGTTCTTTACACCTTCGAAGGCGGGATGAAGGCGGTGATCTGGACCGACGTGGCGCAATTCCTGCTCTACCTTCTTGGCAGTGTGGTCACTCTGGTCATGCTGCTTCACCGCATTCCCGGCGGCTGGAATGAAGTTGCGCAGGTCGCCGCCGCCAATGGCAACAAGTTACAAGTGTTCGATTTCACCTGGAATCTGGCGACAAAGTACACGATTTGGTCCGGCGTGATCGGCGGCGCGTTTCTAACCATGGCGACCCATGGCACCGATCAAACCATCGTGCAGCGATTGCTGGCGGCAAGAAACCAGCGCGATAGCCGGCGCGCGTTGCTCGCCAGCGGGTTCATCGTTTTATTTCAATTCGCGCTTTTCCTGCTCGTAGGAGTCTTGCTCTTCGTTTTTTCGCAACATACGCCCCTTCTCGGCGCGGGGGTTCGCACCGACAGCATCTTGCCGAGATTCCTCATCCAAGAGATGCCGACAGGGCTTGTGGGACTGCTCCTCGCTTCGATTTTGGCGATTGCTATGTCGAACGCCAGCGGCTCCCTGAATTCACTTGCCGCTTCGAGCGTCGTGGATTTTGCCGCCCTCAGCGGAAAAAGCGCGGACCCCGCGGCGTTTCTAAGATTGTCGCGTCGGATGACGTTGGTCTGGGGCAGTGTTCTGATTTTATTCGGCTTGCTGCCATGGGGACACCTTTTGGAGGCGGGGCTCACGGTAGCCTCCCTTCCCTTCGGCAGCCTGTTGGGGCTTTTTCTGCTGGGGACGTTTGATTCCCGCGCGAATGCGACGGGGTCGCTGGTGGGGATGTTCGGCGGGTTGGCGAGCGTGCTTCTGGTCCTGGTCTATACAAAAGTTGCGTTCACCTGGTACGTGCTGATCGGCTCCTGCGTCACGTTCTTACTCGGTGCCGTCATCAGCAGGATCTTTGTGCAACGGCCCGCGGCTCCCTGACGGCGGGCGGCGCAGGTTGGGCTACACTTTCTTGCGGAGTGTGCCTCGGAGGATTATGAGCGAAAAGCGGCTGGAACTTGTGCGCGGCCTGGGGGCGTGGGCTTCCATGGCGATCGTTGTAGGCACGATGATCGGCACGGGGATTTTCCTGAAACCTTCGGAAATGGCGCGCGAGGGGCGCAGCGTCTCCATCGTCTTCGCCGCCTGGATCGTGGGCGCGATCCTCTCCATTTTCGGCGCGCTTTCGTTTGCCGAACTGGGCGCCGCGATTCCGGAGGCCGGCGGCGAATACGCGTACTTGCGCCGCGGGTTCGGCCCGGCGTGGGGATTTCTGTTCGGCTGGATGCATTCGATTGTGGGGAGGCCGTCGTCCCAGTCTTCGATTGCGGCGGGGATGATGCGCTTCATGGGCTTTTTCATTCCGGCGGTGGCGGCGCCGATTTTCACCTGGCACATCGCGATTCCTGGCCTGACGGGTTGGCTGAAGCCGTACGATTTTGTTTTTACCTGGGCGCAGCCGCTCGGTGTCTTCTGGCTGGTCCTGATGACGGGCGTAAATTATCTGGGCGTACGCTTGGGCGGCGGAGTCCAGGTTTTTCTTACCGCGATCAAAATCTTCAGCGTGCTGATGGTGATTGGCGTCGCGTTCGCGCTGCCGGCCTCCGGTGCGCACATGCCGGGGCCCCTCTGGCCGGTGGCGGGAAGCACTGGGCTGCTCGGCGCGTTTCTGGCCGCGCTCGCGGCGGCGCTTTGGGCGTACGACGGCTGGGAAGATCTGAACCTGGTCGGCTCCGAAGTAGAAAATCCGCAGCGAAACTTTCCGCGAGCGCTTGTCGGCGGCGTATCCATAGTGGCGATTATTTATCTGCTCTTCAGCGCCGCTTGCTTGAAGGTGCTGCCGTTTGAAAGCGTGGCAAGTTCGGCCCATGTGGCTTCCGACGTGGTGGAGCGGGTGGTCGGTCATGGCGCCGCGGCGTGGGTGACGCTGGCGATGGTGATTTCCGCACTGGGTTCGATGAACTCGTCCGTGTTGAGCGGGGCGCGCGTGCCCTATGCAATGGCGCGCGACGGAATTTTTTTCAAGATTGCCGATGGGATCCATCCCAAGTACCGCACGCCAGGGCGGGCGCTCATTTTCCAGTGCGTACTCTCGAGCCTGATGGCGTTGACGGGCACTTTTGAAGAACTGACCAATCTCTTTATTTTTGCCGGCTGGATTTTCTACGGACTAGCAGTGGTAGCTCTTTTCCGTCTGAGGCGGACAGAGCCGGATATGCCGCGGCCCTACCGTTGCTGGGGGTATCCGTGGGTGCCGGGTTTGTTTGTACTGGGAGCGCTGGCCCTGACGTTCAATATTTGGCTGGAGCGGCCAGGACGCTCGTCGATTGGCTTATTACTGATGGTGGCCGGCCTGCCGTTTTACCGCTATTGGGTGAAGCGGGGAGAAGCCCGCGCAGCCGCGTAGCGGCCACCTTCAGGTGGCCGCGGCTGCTAGAAAGTCGGTGTACCTGCAACAGCCGTGCGGTTGCGCCGATTCGTTGCAGGAATGGCGAGCATACCGAGCATAGCTTTTACGGGGACTTCGATTTGCGGATGGATACCCTTGGCCATGGACTCGATCCCGGTCACCAGGCGCCCCGCGGGGCGCGAAACGTGACCGTTGGCGTCGAGCGCGAAGACGCGGCCTTCGCGAACGGCCGGTATCGTGTACCACTCCTCCGGAAAATTCAGCGACAAGTATTCGTCGCGCGCTTGATCCGCGACATAGCCGCAGGGCGCGATGAAAATAACTTCCGGCGCTGCGTCCACGATCTCCTGCAGGCTGACGCGCCGCGAAGGCGTCTTCACCTTCCCCAGCACGTCGATGCCGCCGGCATGTTCCACCATTTCCGGAACCCAGTGCCCGCCAACGTAAAACGGCTGCAGCCATTCGAGCACCGCGACTCTCGGCTGTTCAGACAGCGCGGCAAGCTGCCCTTTCAGCCGCCCAAGCCGTTCGCCAATGTGAGTAACGAGTTCCTGCGCCCGCTCGCGGCGCCCGGTCGCTTCACCAATCCACAGAATGTCCCGCCACACGTCGCCAAGGTCGTGCGGATCCAAACTGATGATTTCCGGCCGCTTCGAAATAGTGGCCAGGGCGGCGCCGAGTTCCTCCGGCGTGGCCGCGCAAACGTGGCACAGGTCTTGCGTGAAAATCAGGTCGGGCGCGAGTTCTTCAAGCACATCGCGATTCACGGCGTAGATGGATTCGCCGCGCTCCACGTGCTCACGCACCAGCCGGTCCGTTTCCTCGGGCGTCGCGTCTTTCGGAAGGCGCGAGGAGACGACCGCGGTTTTGGTTTTCGCGCGAAGGGGAAAATCACATTCGTGGCTGACGCCGACGATTTCCTCGTCCAGCCCAAGAGCAAAAAGAATCTCCGTGGCGGACGGCAGTAAAGAAACGATACGCATAATGTGACTCTAGCATATTTGAATGGGGGCGAGTTGCGGGAGAGGAAGGCGACCGTTACAAGCGCATCGGAACGAGTTGACGCTTACTTATACAAGAAGTAGCGCCGGCGAACTGTATCGTAGGTGGCCAGGTCCTTGGCCCAACTCGCGATGATTTCGCTGGCTGGGTTGCCCGCCTGGAGTTGCTGAATCGTGGAATCGTTGCCGATCAGGAAGAGGAGCTTGGTGACGTCGAAATGGTCTGGATACTTTTTATGCAGCTCGGCAGCAATTTCGAGGCCGACACGCATCGAGCGCAGGGCGGCGCGATCGATCACCCGCACGCCGACGCCTCCGCAGTGCTGCCCGGCATACAAACCGCTGACAGGGATGAACGGTTGATTCACGAAGCGAACGCCGGGAAGGCTTTTTCCATTCAGGGCGGCCGCGACTTCTTCCCCGTTGATCCAGGGCGCTCCAATTTCTTCAAAAGGCGCTTCGGTACCCCGCCCAACGGAGACGCCGGCGTTCTGCAGGATCTCAAGCCCGGGATAGAGCATCGAACCTTTCAACGTCCGCAAATTCGGCGAAGGCGGTATCCACTTCAGCCCGCTGCTCTCAAAAAAATAGTTGCGGTGCCAGTTTTTCATCGGAATCACGTGCAGATCGGCGTTAATGTGGTTTTCCGTGTTGAAGAACTGTGCGAGCTCGCCGATCGTCAGGCCATAGCGCACCGGCAACGGATAGTACGCGACAAAGGAAGTTTTATCCGCGTCGAGCATGGGACCTTCCACGATGTCCCCGTTCAGCGGGTTCGGCCGATCCAGAACGAAGAAGGCGATCTTGCGCTTGGCGGCCTCTTCCATGCAGTAAGCCATCGTGGTGGTGTAGGTATAGAAGCGTACCCCGGCGTCCTGCACATCGAAGACAAGCGCGTCGATTCCCTGCAACATTTCGTCGGTCGGGCGCAAATGGTCGCCGTAGAGGCTGAATATCGGCAGGCCGGTGGAGGCGTCCTTGGACGAAGGAAGTTTTTCGTCGGAGTGCCCGGCGATTCCATGTTCCGGGCTGAAGAGGGCCACGACTTGCACGCCCGGTGCGTGGGCAAGGACATTGATCGTGGTGCGCTCCTGAAAGTCGAGCCCGGTGTGATTGGTGATCAGCCCGATGTGCTTCCCGCGAAGCGGCGCAAACTTTTCCGCCTCCAGAACGTCGAGGCCGGTTTGAACGCGGCCGGTGTGACTTCGGCTCTTGCCGGGCTTGGCATGGGTCTGGGCAGCGATTGGGCAACTGGCGGTAAGCAACAGAACGGAAAAACAGACAGACAGGGTTAATAGGAAGGAGCCATGGTTTCCAGAAACTCGAGAGCGAAGTTTCATATCTCCCAATGATATTCTGGAACGCGACTTACGCACCTTCATTGTGAGCGGGTAGTGCGCGTGCTATATACAGTCAAGGCATGGGGCACGGCAGGGATTTCTCCAATATGAGCAGGCGAACCGCCCGGATGATGCTGGTGCCGCTGGTCCTTCTATCCCTTATGACACCGAAAGTTCGCAGCCAATCGCGCAGTGGAAAGCTTCCAAAAACCGCGGCTTCGAAGTCCGCGGCAAAGCAAAACCCTTCACAGGCCCAATCGAATTCCAAATCTCCCGCAGAAAATGCCGGCGCCTGGGTCGATTCAACGCTGAAGCAAATGAGCGTCGAGGAAAAAGTCGGGCAGCTTCTTTTTGCCACCTATCACGGCAGCTTCACGGCGACGGACTCCGCTGCTTACGCGCAGATGATGCACGATGTGGAAAATCTGCACGTCGGCGGCTTCATCAATGTCACGCAGGGTTCCCCGCTTGGTTTTCTGAAAAGCCAGGCATACCCGACGGCGGTGCTGAGCAACCAGCTTCAGGCGAAATCCAAGCTGCCTCTGCTGATTGGGGCGGATTTCGAACGCGGCACGGCGATGCGGCTGGACGAAGGAACTTCGTTTCCGACGGCGATGGCGGTGGCCGCTGCGGGAAATCCCAAAGACGCCTACACCATGGGCAAAATCACGGCGCTGGAGGCGCGCGCCGCCGGAATTCAGTGGATCTACGCGCCCGACGCCGACGTGAACAGCAATGCGGGTAATCCCATCATCAACACGCGCTCGTTTGGCGAAAACCCGGAAAAGGTTTCGGAGTATGTCGCTGAATTTATCCGCGGCGTCCAGGAAAATGGCGGACTCGCCACTGCGAAGCACTTCCCCGGTCATGGCGACACCACGGCGGATTCGCACATAGATTTACCGGTGGTGACGGCCGATCGCGCGCGCCTCGAAAAACTGGAGTTTGTCCCCTTTCGCGCGGCAATCGCCGCGGGCGTAGGCAGCATCATGACCGGCCACCTGAATGTTCCCGCTCTGGAGCCGGACCCGAACACGCCGGCCACACTTTCTTCGCGCGTGCTGACGGACGTCCTGCGCAAGCAACTCGGATTTCAAGGGCTGGTGGTCACCGACGCGATGGATATGGGCGGAATTACGGTCCGCTATGCTCCCGGAGATGCCGCCGTGCGCGCCTTTCTTGCGGGCGCGGACGCACTGTTGATGCCGCCGGTGCCCGACGCAGCCTATGAAGCGCTGCTGGCAGCGGTGCAGTCCGGCCAAATTTCGCAGGAACGCCTGGACGCCTCCGTGCGGCGCATTCTTCAAGCCAAGGCCCAACTCGGTTTGCAGAAAAACCGGCTTGTCGACATTGCCGCGCTGAATGACAAATTCGGCCGCGTGGCCTGGCAGGCGGAATCGCAGGAGATTTCCGACCGTGGAATCACGTTGCTGCGCGATACCCCGCACCGTCTGCCTCTGGATGGCACGAAGCCCGGGCGGGCGTTGCTTGTTTGCCTGTACGCAGACCCCGAGCCGTACCCGGGCGAAGATCTGGAGCGCGAACTGCGCAAGCGTTTCGATTCCGTCGTCACTCTTCGCGCGGATACGAAATTCGCCAAAGCGGAAAATCTGAAGCTGCCGCCGCCGGATTCCTACGACGTCGCAATTCTGGCGCTGTTCGTGCGCGTCAGCGACCGCAAGGGCGACGTGGACGTCCCCGCCGACCAGTTCCCCCTGATTCAACAGATTTTCAAAACGGGCAAGCCGGTAATTTCCGTTGGCCTCGGAAGTCCTTATCTGATCGAACGGTTCCCGCAGGCGGAAACGTGGCTCTCCGTGTTCGGGATCGCCGACGTGGCGCAGATTTCCGTGGCGCGCGCTTTGTTCGGTGAGATTCCGATCCGTGGACGCATGCCGGTGACGATTCCGGGCGTAGATCTGAAGGCAGGCTATGGAATGCAGGTGCAGGCAAACCCGATGACGTTGCAGCCGATGGACGTGCGCGGCGAAGCCCTGCTGAAGCCAGCGTTCAACGTGATCGAAAAGGCCATCGCCGACCGTGCGTTCCCCGGCGCGACGCTGGCCGTCGGCTATCGAGGCAAGTTGAGCGTGCACGCCTTCGGCCAACAGAAGTACGACGCGAAATCCCCGGCCGTGAATGCCGACACAATGTACGACATCGCCTCGCTCACGAAAGTGGTAGTGACCACAACGCTCGTCGAAAAGCTCGTGGAGGGTGACTTCCCTTCTCCGCTGAATCTGGACGCGCCGATCGAGCGCTATTTGCCGGAATGGCCGAAAGGGCCGCAGCCGGAATGGCGCCACAAAGTGACCGTGCGCAACCTGATGACGCACACTTCCGGGCTTCCCCCGTTCAAGGAATACTGGCGCACCTCCACCAGCAAGCAGGAGACGCTGCGAAGAATCTTCGCCGAACCGCTGGAATACGAGCCCGGAACGAAAGTCGTTTACTCTGACCTGGGAATCATCTTGATGGCGGAAATCATTCAACGGCTTACCGGGAAGCCGCTCGACGCGCTGGCCAACGAGAATATTTTCGGCCCGCTGGAAATGAAACATTCGATGTACAACCCGCCGAGGGCGATCTGGCCGGAAATTGCTCCGACGGAATTCGACAGCCAGTTGCGCCACCGCATGCTGCAAGGGGAAGTCCACGACGAGAACGCGTTCGCGATCGGCGGCGTTTCCGGGCACGCCGGCGTTTTCAGTACCGCTGGAGACCTGGCGGTCTTCTGCCAGATGCTGCTGAACGGCGGAGTGTACGCACACCAGCGGATTCTGAAACGCTCAACTATTTCGGAATTTACGGCGCCGCAACCGCTGGCGCAAAACACGCGCACCCTGGGCTGGGTGGTGCCGACCGAAGGCAGCTCGAGCGGTCACTATTTTTCTCCGCACAGCTACGGCCATACGGGTTTTACGGGAACGACGATCTGGATCGACCCCGACCGTCAACTCTTCGTTGTTCTGCTGACAAATCGCGTCCATCCCACGCGCGAGAACCACAAGATCGCCGAAGTTCGCCCGGCAGTTCACGACGCGGTCATGAAGGCGCTGGGGCTTGCAGTTGAAGCGGCCCCGGTCAAATAACAGCTTCTAATAAATCAATCATCTCAAGGATTCCATCAGAGACGCTCGCCTTTGGCAGCCTGGCCACTCGAAAGGAAAGTTTTGGGATACGGACCGCGGCCGCAAATTTTGAAGGAACCAAAGTCCTTGTACCAATCTCCCTCCGGCACTGTGGGGTGCGAATCAATCCAAAGCCGAAGTTGATTCAGGTCGTCCAGGGAGATTGCTCAGTCGCGCATGCGATCGAGCAGGTGCTGGCGCACATTTGCCGAGAGGTCGCCCCAGTTCGCAATCCTGGGCATCAGCCGCCAAAAACCATGCGGCCCAGTTTGTCACCGAGCCGTTTTGTCTCTTCCGGATCTGTGGCGTTGCGAAATTTCTCGGCCAGTTCAAAGAATTCCTGTTGCCTGCGCTTCTCCGCCTCGATGCCATTCTCGATCAGTTCAACCAGCATGCGGTTGGAACTCAGCCGACGATTTCTGGCCAGGCTGCGGACTTGAGCGGCAACCTTTGCAGGGAGGCTGACGCTCTGGCGGACAGTCTTATTAGCGGGACTCATTGCATCAGTGTGCACCATAATGGTGCTTTTTCACACAACATTCTGGGCCGAGACGGTCGACTAATTATGCAAGGTCCTGCTCGGCCTGCCGCAGGTCCTCGAGTTTCCCGAGGTCGCGCCAGTAATATTCGTCGGCGCGGAAGGCCATGATTTTTTCGTCCTGGCCGGCCAGCCGCAGGTACGTCGCGATGATCGAAAAGACGCCCGTTTCCGTCATGTTGCCAAGCAGGCGCGGCGAAATCACGTGAATGCCGGAAAAGGCCAACGCCTGCAAGTCTGGGGAGGCCCGCACGAGCTCCGGCTCATGGTCGCGGCCAATTCGCCTGCCGCACAGTTCGCCTTGCTCGTCGAAAAGCAGGTAGCGGGAACTCTCCCGCTCCTGAACCGCCAGCGTCGCCAGTGCCCGATGCTCTCTGTGAAAATCCAGCGCGCAATTAAGATCAATCGTGCTGACCACATCCACGTTGTGAAGAATGAACGGCTCATCCAACCGGTTGGCGTCCTGCAGGAAGAACCAAGCCGCTTTTTTCAGCCCGCCGCCAGTGTCCAACAATAATTCTTCCCGCGAAATTTCCACGTTCAAACCGAAATTGTCTTGTGATTTCAGATACTGAATCACCATTTCGGCGAAGTGGTGCACGTTGATAATCACGTCGCGCACGCCAAAGGAAGCCAGTCGCGTAAGCGTCAGTTCCAAAAGTGTCCGCCCGCCGAGTTCAACGAGCGCCTTGGGCCGCTCATTCGTAAGCGGGCGCAATCGCGTGCCCAGGCCGGCGGCCAGAACCATGGCCCTCATCGGCCCATCTTCTCCAGCTCCAGGTGCCGAACTGCAACCTCGATGCCGCCCTGCCCGCGCAAACGTTTCGCCAGGTGCTCCGCGAGAAAAACCGAGCGGTGTTGCCCGCCGGTGCAGCCAAACGAAACCATCAAATTCTTGAAGCCCCGCTGCTGGTAACTCGCGACGCTGGCCTCGACCAGCGAGATCGCGCTGGCAAGATACTGGTGCACGCCTTCCTGCTGGTTCAGATAGTCGATCACCGGCGCGTCTTTTCCCGTCAATTGCTTATAGCGCTCTTCCCGGCCGGGATTCGGCAGGCTGCGGGCGTCGAAAATAAATCCGCCGCCGTTGCCGGAGTCGTCTTTCGGCAATTCGTGGTGGAACGAAAAGCTGAAAATGCGCACCGCCAGATTTTGCGTTTGCGATTGCGCCACCGGTGAGAGGCGCTGCAACTTCTGGGAAGCCAGCATGTTCTGGAACGCGCTCATCAGCGTCGGCAGCTCCACGGGCAGCTTCGCATTGTGCAGCAACCAGCGGATATTTTTCAGCGCATAGGGCACGCTTTGCAGAAAATGCGCCTTGCGCTCGTAGAAGCCACGGAATCCATAGGCGCCGAGGGCTTGCATAATCCGAACGTAGACGAAGGCATAGTAATAGCGGAGGAAGGCCTCGCGATCGAGTTTGATGTGCTTTCCCAGTGCTTCAAGATAGGCGTCCAGAAGCAACTGACGAAGATCCGGCGGCAGGTCCGCCTTAGCATCAAAAAGCAGCGAGGCAATGTCGTATTGCAGCGCGCCCTTGCGGCCTCCTTGATAATCCACAAAATATGGCTGCGCGCCCTGCAACATGACGTTCCGTGATTGAAAATCCCGATAGAGAAAGAAATCCCCCGGCGCTTCAAGGAGAAGATCGGTCAGCCGGTCGAAATCGTCTTCAAGCGCTTGCTCGTTGAAGGGAATCGCGGCCAGACGCAAAAAATAATATTTGAAATAGTTCAGGTCCCAGTTGATCGACTGGCGGTCGAAACTCCCGCGCGGATAGCAAACGGAATAATCCAGATCGCGCCCGGCTTCCACTTGAAACCGCGGCAACTCCGCCACGACCTTCCGGTAAAACTCCACCACGGGCGGCGGAATCGAATCGCCCGATCGGTTCAGTGTCAGAAAATCAAAAAGGGTGGTGTCCCCAAGGTCTTCCTCAAGGTACGCGCCGCAGTCTAGATCCTCGGCGTAAATTTCCGGCACGGGCAGCCCCTGGCGGCGAAAATGGCGCGAGAAGGAAAGGAACGCGGCATTCTCTTCGCGCACCCCATACAACACCCCAATCGCGGACTGATTGCCCCGCGAAAGCCGGATGATCTGGCGTCCCGAACCGCCAAGCTCTCCCTGGAGCGGCTGGATGCGCTCCGCAGGGGCGCGGAAATGTTTTTCAAACAGTTTGTTCAATACGTCCATGAAATAGGTTCCAGCTCATTTGATTTAACGAAAGTTATAACGCTGATTCTTTTCTATCATAGCTGTTCCTCGCCACACCCGTTCAATTGTGAGAGAGTTGCTGTTCCGGGCGTTAGGATAAGCGAAACCTGCGCGCGGCCCCTTACTTGAACGCGGGGAGCCCCGCTATACTTTAGAAATGCCCTCGACCAAGGCGGTGCGGAACCCTCGGCCAAGACGGATCACCGAAGAACGAAATGCCGCGTCGAAAGACCTCGACCGGATGACCTCGCTGGAAATTATCCGGCTGATGAACCGCGAGGACCAGAAAGTCGCACCGGCAGTCGCCCGCGCCATTCCAACAATCGCGCGGGCGGTAGATGAGATTGTGGCGAGGATGACGGTGGGCGGGCGGCTGATTTACGTGGGCGCGGGATCAAGCGGCAGGATCGGCGTGCTCGATGCTTCCGAACTCCCGCCGACTTTTGGCGTCTCCGCGAATCTGGTGCGCGCTCTGATTGCCGGTGGGAAAAAAGCCGTGACGCAATCGGTGGAAGGCGCGGAAGACCGGCCCCAGGACGGGGCGCGCGATCTGCGGCTGGCTCGCCTTTCGAAGCTGGATTCGGTCGTAGGCATCGCCGCGAGCGGCACCACGCCTTACGTGCTAGGTGCGATTGCATACGCAAAGCGCTGCGGCGCGCTGACGATTGGTGTGGCCGCAAATCGCCACTCGCCCCTGGCAAAATCCGCGAGGATCGCCATCACCCCGGATGTGGGACCCGAAATTCTCGCCGGCTCCACCCGCCTGAAAGCCGGCACGTCGCAAAAAATGGTTCTGAACATGCTCTCTACGGCCGTGATGGTTCGCCTCGGTCATGCGTACGACAACCTGATGATCGACGTCGGCGAGGCAAATGAGAAACTTAGAGAGCGTGCCAAATGGATTCTGAAAGAGGCCAGCGACAGGAACGCGTCAGCGGTTACACGGGCATTGCGTCAAAGCGGACACGACCTTCGTCTGGCCTTGATCATGTTGAAACGCGGTGTATCCGCAAAACAGGCCCGCACCATCCTGCAGCAGTCACGCGGGAATTTGCGCAAAGCGTTGGGAGAATAGCCGAGCCGCTAGTCTCGGCAAATTTCGAAATGGATAAATTCAGGATACGCGGCGGAAAGCCGCTTCACGGAACGGTGAGAATCAGCGGCGCGAAGAACTCGGCTCTGCCCGCCATGGCTGCAGCGCTGCTTACTTCCGACCCGGTAACGCTGCACAACATTCCCAAAGTGCGCGACATCATCACCATGAGCAAGCTCCTGGCGTTCATGTCCGCGAACGTTTCCGCGCACGAAATCCCCGCCGAAAGCTACACCATCGAAACGAAATCCATGAACGATGCCGTTGCCCCATATGAATTGGTGAAGACCATGCGCGCTTCGATTCTGACGCTGGGGCCCGCGATCGCGCGCTCCGGCGTGGCCCACGTCTCCCTGCCGGGAGGTTGCGCCATCGGCGCGCGGCCCGTGGACCTGCATCTTGCGGCCCTCGAAAAAATGGGCGCGCGCATCGCCACCGAACACGGCTACATCCAGGCCAGCGTGCCAAATGGCGGCCGGCTCAAGGGCGCGCACATTGTCTTCGAGAAAATCACCGTGACCGGCACCGAGAATATCCTGATGGCGGCCACGCTGGCCGACGGCGAAACAATCCTCGAAAACGCCGCGCGCGAACCCGAAATCACCGACCTGATTCACGTCCTCCGCAAAATGGGCGCGGAGATTCACGGTGACGAAACCTCAACGCTGCGAGTTCGCGGTGTGCCGAAACTTCATGGCGCCTCCCATTCCGTCATTCCCGATCGCATCGAAGCCGGAACTTTCCTCATCGCCGGTGCCATCACCGGCGGCGAACTCACCATCACCGATTGCAATGCAAGCCATCTGGGCGCCGTGCTTGCAAAGCTTGAGGTCGACGGCGTGCGAGTAGAGCGGCTCGATCACTCCACTTTGCGCGTTCATCCCGCGAAAAAACTCGTAGGTTCCGACGTGACCACCGAGGAGTACCCCGGCTTCGCCACCGACATGCAGGCGCAATACATGGCTTTGGCGACGCAGGCCGAGGGCACTTCCGTCATCACTGAAACTATTTTCGAAAATCGTTTCCTCCACGCCAGCGAAATGATGCGCATGGGCGCCAACATTTCCGTTGACGGCCGCCGCGCCGTGGTCCGGGGGCCGGCGAAACTTTCCGGCACAACCGTTCAAGCCTCCGACCTCCGAGCCAGCGCCGGGTTGGTCCTCGCCGCCCTGGTCGCCGAGGGCGAAACCCTCATCGATCGCGTTTACCACATCGATCGCGGCTACGAAGGCATCGTCGAAAAGCTCCAGGCCCTCGACGCCGACATCGAACGCCTCCACTTCTCCTGATCCCCAGCCTCGCGGCAAAAATCCGGGAACTCTGCTACAATCCCGCAGTGCTTTTTGGTTGGCTAAGCGCGCGTGCAGCGGCTTCGCCGAACGACCATAACCGGAGGGACCATCATGCGGAATTCCGAACTCTTAGACAAGATTGACGCCGCGATTGCCGAAAAGAATCTGCTGAAGCATCCCTTTTATCAGGACTGGCAGGCGGGCAAGCTGAGCCGGGAAGCGCTGCAGCTTTATGCCGCCCAGTATTACCGCCACGTGGAGGCTTTCCCGAAGCACCTGCGGGTGCTGGCCGCGCGCACCGAAGGCCCGATCCGCGACATCATCCTTGAAAATCTGGCCGAGGAAGAGAATCCTTCGCGTCCGCATCCGAAAATGTGGCGCGAGTTTGCCGCGGCGCTCGGCGTGGGCGAGGACGACATCACCTGCTGCCCTGCCCTGCCGGGAACGCAGGCCGTAGTCGAAACGTTCCGCGAGATTGTCGGCGACCGGCCGGTAGCAGAGGCGGTTGCGGCGCTCTACGCTTACGAAGCGCAGGTTCCCGAAATCGCCACCACAAAAATCGACGGCCTGAAAAAGTTTTATGGCGTGAAGTCGCCCGAAGGCCTGGGCTATTTCGAAGTCCATGAAGAAGCCGACAAAGCCCACCGTGAAGCCTGGCGAGGCTGGCTGGCCGAGCACGCGGAAGGCAGCGAAGCGGAGATTCTCGCCACAACGAACGAGGCGCTGGACGCTCTCTGGGGCGCCTTAGACGCAGTTCATTGCGCGCCAACACACTAGAATTCTCTTCAATCATCCATGCAGTGCTGGTCCTTCAAGCCAGCTTTATCAATTTTCCTTGTAGCGGCCGCCTTCCGAGGCGGGCGCCTTTGTAACATGAAAAAGGCCCCCGGCAATCGCCGGGGGCCTTTTGGTTTTGAATTTGAATTGTCTTAGCTGGCTTAGTTGCCTTCGCCGCCGGCACCCGCTGCCGCCGCCGGGGCTGGCGTGCTGCCGCCATCTTTCTTCGCCTGCTTCTCGCGGGCTTCCTTGATGAGGGCTTTGCGCGAAAGGCGAATCTTATTGCCTTCGATCGCCAGCACCTTCACCAGCACCTGGTCGCCCAATTTCAGCTCGTCGCGAACGTCGCGGATGCGGTGTTCGGAAATTTCGCTGATGTGCAGCAAGCCATCGGTTCCGGGGAAGAGTTCGACGAAAGCGCCGAATTCCGCCAGGCGCACCACCTTGCCGAGATAGGTCTTGCCGATTTCGGCACTGGCGGTAACGTCGCGAACCATCTGCAGCGCCTGATCGCCTCCGGCGCCGCTGGTCGAAAAAATGTGCACGGTGCCATCTTCGAGGACGTCGATTTTCACGCCGGTCTGCTCGATGATGGACCTGATCTTCTTGCCGCCCGGCCCGATCAGATCGCGGATCTTGTCCGTCGGGATGCTCAACTTGTACAAACGCGGAGCGTAGAGCGAAATATTTTCGCGGTGGCTGCTGAGCGTCTTCTCCATGATGTCGAGAATCTCCAGCCGGGCCTTCTTCGCCTGAGCCAGAGCTTCGCGCATCATGCCGATGCTGATGCTGGTCACCTTGATGTCCATTTGCAGCGCCGTGATGCCTTCGCGCGTGCCGGCAACCTTGAAGTCCATGTCGCCGTAATGATCTTCCGCGCCGGCGATGTCGGTGAGGATGGAATAGTTGCCGCCCTCAACAACGAGGCCCATCGCGATACCCGCGCAGGGCGCCTTCATGGGTACACCGGCGTCCATCATGGCAAGCGAAGCACCGCAAACCGTGGCCATGGAGGACGAACCGTTGGACTCCAGAATGTCGCTCACCACGCGCATGGCGTAAGGGAACTCAACTTCCTGCGGAAGCAGGTTGGCAAGCGCGCGCTCGGCGAGAGCACCGTGGCCGATTTCGCGGCGGCCTGCGCCACGCAACATCTTCACTTCGCCAACGCTGAACGGCGGAAAATTGTAGTGCAGCATAAAGCGCTTGAAGGAGTCCTGCTCGAAAAGCAGGTCCAGCCGCTGCATGTCTTCCTTGGTTCCCAACGTCAGCGTGGCCAGAGCCTGTGTCTCGCCGCGAGTGAAGAGCGCCGAGCCATGCACGCGCGGGAGCAAACCGGCTTCGCACGTGATTTTGCGAATCTGGTCGAACGCGCGGCCATCGGGACGCCGCTTGGCCTTCAGCACTTCCTGGCGGAAGATGTCCTCGCGCATGCGTTCGAAGGCCCGCTTGGTCAGCGCCAGCTTCTCTTCGTCTTCTTCGGGAACGGCTTTCAAAATCTCCGCCTGGAGTTCATCGACGAGGTGGTAGCTTTCCTTCTTCGGATGCTTTTCCGTGTTCAGCGCGTCCTGCAGCTTGGCGCCGTGGGTCTTCTTCATGCTGTCGTAGATAGCCTGATCGAACGGCAGCGGAGCCACGACGACCTTCTTCGGCTTGAGCTGGTCGTGAAGCTGCTTGATCCCCGCGACAATTTTCTTCACCTGCGCGTGGCCGAATTCCAGCGCTTCTACCACTTTCTCTTCGGAGACTTCGAACGCTCCGGATTCCACCATCACAATGCCGTCAGCGGTGCCGGCGACAACGATATTCAGCTTGCTGGTCTTCTGCTCGGCAACCGTCGGGTTGGCGACCAACTGGCCGTCGAGGAGTCCCACGCGAACGGCGGCGATGGGATCGGTGAACGGCAGGTCGGAGATGTAGGCAGCGGCCGACGCGGCAGTCACGGCGATGACATCGGGGTCGTTGTCGCTATCCGCGGAAAGCACCATCGCGATAATCTGGGTTTCGTTGCGCCAGGAATCGGGGAACAGCGGCCGCATCGGGCGGTCAATCAAGCGGGATACCAGAATCTCTTTTTCCGTGGGACGGCCTTCCCTCTTGAAAAATCCACCCGGAATTTTGCCCGCGGAGTAGGTGTTTTCGCGGTAGTCCACGGTGAGGGGAAGAAAATCGCGGTCGTTCGGCTTGTTGGCCATGCACGCGCTCACGAGCAGAACAGTGTCGCCATAACGGGCGGTCACGGCACCGTTGGCTTGCTTGGCGATTTTTCCGGTTTCAAGGATAAGGGGACGTCCCCCGACTTCAATGGATACCTGAAAGGGCGCTGGTGTGTGATTGTTCTCGGACATAAGTGTTTTCCTTTAGCTCTTCATCTGAGGAGCGTTTCTGGCAGGCAGTGCCTGCTTGCATCTTGAAGAAAGTGAGGAGGTTCAGCCGAGGACAGGCGGCTTTGATTCTGGTTACACCAATGCAAACGCCAACAAGCCCGTAAAGACAGGCTTGGCACATTCACGTCCGGCCGCAACTCGGCCAGGCGACAGACTCCGCTGGGAATATGTTCGTTCGTGAAGGCACAAGCAGAGCCGCATTTCCTGCGGCTGACCGCTACTTGCGCAAGCTAAGGCGTTCCACAATCTGGTGATACCGATCCGGGTCTCGCCGGTTGAGATAGTCCAGCAAACGGCGCCGCTTGTTGACCATCATGATCAACCCCCGGCGTGATGCATGGTCTTTGACGTGCGACTTGAGGTGCGTCGTCAAATAGTTGATCCGCTCGCTCAACAGTGCGATTTGCACTTCTGGCGATCCCGTATCCTTGACATGTGCCCGGAATTGTTCAATCAACATAACTTTGGCGTCGCTCAAGTGCCCCCCACCGTCGTCCCTTGAAATTTCCTCTTTTCTTCGACTCTCTTAAACTAACACATGTGTGTTCAAAGTGTAAAGCGAGCGAAATGTTCGGCAGTGGATCAGCTTCCGGTTAGCCCGTCATCGAGCAGTTTCTGCGATTGATTCGCACAAGCCGACTTGCCGAGACCCATCGCCGAAAGGCTCCTCAATCTTCATAGGGGAGCGCACCAGCCACATTCACGCCTAAGCGACTAGCAACACGAGGCGCCGGGCAAGCAGGAAAACAACGAGCAGCGGAACACGGATCCCAGGGCGGCGCATCGAATTCGCGATTTTGGACTCTAACTCAAGGTGCTTCCATCGAGCGTCTGGATCCCGCGGAGTAGATTTGATAACCCGCGGAGGGCGACCGGCATCTACTTAATATCAGCCCTCCAATTCAATAAAGGATAGGGAGGAGCTTATGTAAAAAACGAGGCAGGGGTTATCAGCTTTGCACTGCAAAGTACTTGACAACGGCGAGTCCAGTGCTATTCTTCCCCTGTTCCTGCTTTGCATTTCACTACGGAGCCACCTGATGGACACTCCCCTTTCCACCGGAACGCCGGCGAACCTTCGCGGCCTGCTTACCGACTCGCTTCGCTATTGGGAACTCCGCCGCCTCATCTACAACTTCGTACTTCTTGCGGTCGTCGCGGCCTGGGTCGCAACCACCTGGCCCCACTTCCGCCCCATGATTGAGGTCCATTCCCTTCTGCTACTCGCGATTCTCGCCCTGCTCGCCAACGCCTGTTATTGCGCCGCGTACCTGGTGGACATTCCGATGCAATGCTCCGCACTTAACGGCTTGTGGAAACGCCGGCGCTGGGTCCTGTGGCTTGCGGGAACGCTGGTGGCGATTGTGCTGGCCAATTATTGGATTGTCGACGAGATCTATCCTTTCGTCCGCTAACGCCTCCAGATATCCAACGTCTACTCCCTGAGCCGTCGCGTGGTAGAGTAAGGCCGGGAGGAAATAACATGAAAAAAGTGTACCTGGTGGGCAGTGTGTTGTCGCTATTGCTTTGTTGTACTTTGATGGTGGCGGCACAGCAGGATAAAACCAAGCGGCCGAGTCCGCCCGTACAGGCGAAGTGGGATCTGGGCGGCGGAAAATCCGTGACCATCGATTACTCCAGCCCGCGTGCGAAAGGCCGCAAAATTTATGGCGACCTCGTTCCTTTCGGCCAGGTATGGCGCACCGGCGCGAATGAAGCCACCACCTTGGTGACGACGGCGGATTTGAATATCGGCGGCACGACCGTCCCCGCCGGAACCTACACGATCTTTACCGTTCCCAATAAAGACAAGTGGTCGCTCGTAATCAGCAAAAAGACAGGCGAATGGGGCACGGACTACCCTGGGCAAGCCAATGATCTGGCTCGCGTGGACATGAAAGTCTCCGCGCTTCCCTCCCCCATGGAGAATTTCACCATCACGTTGGAAAAAGCGGGCGCCGGCGCCAACCTCAACATTGATTGGGAATCCACTCGCGCATCCGTGATGCTTTCGAAGAAGTAGTTCTCGCAAAAACGGCGGCGACGGGCGTTCGCTCCCCTCGCCGCTATTTTTTTGCCGGCCTCGTGCCCGCACCCATCGCGTACACTACGGATTCCGAAATGCCGTCCACTTTCAGTGCTCTCTCGATCGATGAATCCGCGAACGCCATCGTGCAAAACGGGGCCAGCCCCAGCCACGTAGCGGTCAGGCAAAACGTCTGGCAAAGGTGCCCCGCTTCCGCCAGCACCGCGCGGTAAGCCCGCGGGTAATCGTATTTCCATTGCGTGCGCCCGAATACCGCGGTCAGAAAAACCACAAACCCCGCATCTCGGAACCACCATTGCCCCGCCAGCAATCTTTGAATCTCGGCTGCGCTTGCCCCGCGGCGAATCTCGTGCAGCCGGTGGCCGACAGCATCGTAGTGATAAATTCCCTTTGGAATCCCCTCCACGTTTTGCGCAACCACGTAGGCTTCCGCCGGATGCAGCGCCCCGCCGGATGGAGAAGTCTTGTTTGCAAATCGCCCACCTTCGGGAATCTGTTGCCATCTCTGCACGCCGAACGAAAGATGCAGCAATCGCCCGATCAGCTCCTTCGAAACCGCCGCGCGCCCAAACTTCCTCCAGGTGCGCCGCTCCAGCAACACACGCGGAAACTCATCGTCATAGGCTTCCCTGGCAAACGGAATCGCCCGCGAGCGCGGATATTTCTTCACCGGCGATGGGACACGCCCGCTTTCCAGCAGCTCTTCCACCCGGCGAATCTCTTCCGGGCTGATCTCCTCGCTATAAGAATCTTTCGTCCGCATGTGAAAAAAGCCGGCGGCGGGATTCCATTCCTTCCAACCATGCAGCGCTTTCTCGCGCGAATCTTCAGGCGGCTTCCGGACAGCGGATTTTTGCACGAAGCCTTCCCGTACCAGCAGGCGAACGGCATTCCGCAGTGACTTGGGCGTGTATTCCGGCCAGCGCCGAAACATCTCCTCTTCCCGCTTCCAGCCGGAGAAAAAATCCAGCAGTGCGGCAGTCTCCATCGAGGCCGCGATTTTTTCGCGGGTCAGGTAATTTTCGAAATAAAGCTGCTTGCCCTCCCAGTAAGAAACCAGGAATCGGGAACGGCACAGAAACCCGCCCGGCGAACTCCCCCGCTGGTGTTTTCGATGCGTTGCACCTTTCATCCGGGGGCTCCGGGGCAAGCCATTCCCGCCGCGCCATGGTCTGCCTGCCTCAGTTTCAGTCGTCGTTTCCGGTATAGGTCACGGACATCTTGGTGGTCTTGCATGCGGTAAGAATCAGGTCAATCGCCTGGATCTGCGCGGCGATCGCTTTCTGGTCCTTCTTCGTGACTTTTTTCTTGATTTTGTTCAGGTGCTTCTTGGTCACCATCAGTTTGGCGTTGATCGTCTTGAAACCAACCTTGTATTGCTTCGCCATTGCACCCTCCATGCAGCTGGATTCCCGTTGTCCCGACAGGTATCGGACTCGGCACGTGCGTGCCTATGGGTGCGGAGTCTATTCGAGGCTTCGAACCTCGTCAAGAAATTCGACACTGCAAATTTGGGTTCGCGCTCAAACGGTGAACAAAATCTACTTCGCGGCACCCGCCTGCACCACCGTCCAATTGGCGATCAGTTGCTGAAACGCCGGCTCCTTGCGCAAAAATGCGAATTGCGGGTGCACTCCCAGGTTCGCCACCCGCCCATTTCTTTCTTCATACGCTTTTTGCAGCCACTTCAGCGTCTCCTGCTTGTCGCCCAGGCCGGAATAAGCCATCGCCCAATCGTACGCCGAGATATACGGCCCATTTTTCATCTGCGCAAACTCCGAAATGATTTCTTGCGCTTCTTTTACCCGGCCCGCGCGCCCGTATTCGGCCGCCAGTTCCGCGCGCCGTGAAACGTCTCCTGGCGCCAGCGAAACGAAATTCCGCCCGGCATCAATCGCGTCCGCAAATTGCCCTTTTTCGAGATAAGCCTGTCCCAGGTAGCCATAGGCCACCCCGAAACTCGGATCCAGCCGCAACGTCTCCTTCGCTGCTTCCACCGCCTTGTCGTAATCTCCCGCAAGGTAATAGCACCACGCCACGTTCGCGTTGATGATCAGCGATCGCGGATCGATCTCCCGCGCCAGTTTGATTTCCGTGATCGAATCCTGCCTTCGCCCCTGCGCCGCGAGATACAGCGCATACCAGTGCAACCCCTGCGCGTAACCCGGATTTAATGCGATCGATTTCAGGAACTCGCTTTCGATGCCGTTGCGTTCCAATCCGTAAAAACGTATCGCGGCCAGTGCGGCGTGCGCCTCCGCTAGCCGATCGTCCAGCACCAGGGATTTCTCCGCCGCCCGCAATGCCTGGGGCATCACCTCGGACGCCGGGCTAAGCTGGTAGTTTCCGAGGTTCATGTAGGTAACTGCCAGGCCGGCGAATGCGGCGGCAAACGTCGGATCTTTGTCGGCCGCGGACTGAAAATACTCCAGCGCCGCGCGAAATCCCTCCGGCGTGCGCTTGGAAGCTTCGTATCTGCCCTTCAAGTACGCTTCATACGCTTCCGGGACTACCGAGCGGCTCCGCGAGAGCTCGGTGACTTCCGGCTGGCTCAATTCCACTTGAATTCCCCGAGCGATGGCAGTCGCCACGTCGCTCTGCAACGCCAGCACGTCCGTGAACTTCCTTTCGAAATTGTCCGCCCACAGCGCTCCTTCCACGTTGGTCTGCATGAGTTTCGCCGAAATGCGGACGCGATCGCCCGAACGCACCACGGAACCTTCCACCACAGCGTCGACGTTCAACTCCTGCGCGATTTCCTGCAACGGCTTTTGCGTGTGCCGGTATTGCATCACCGAAGTCCGGGAGATCACCCGCAGCTTCTTGATTTGCGAAAGCTCGGTAATCAGGGCATCCGTCATTCCCTCAGCAAAATAATCCTGCGATGGATCTCCCGAAAGATTTTCCAGCGGCAAAACGGCAATTGACTGGATCGCTCCGACCGTTACCGTTTTTCTCTTTGGGGCAGACTTTCCGTAGAGCCAGTAACCGATCCCGCCTGCAATCAGGAACGCGATAGCCGCGAGCGCGAAATTCCTTCCGAGGTGGCTGGGTGGATGATTCCCCTCGCGCTGCGCCATTAAGCTGAAATAGTCGTGGTTTCGCGAACTGGTTGTCGCCGCCTCCAGAGCCGCTCGCACCTCTCCCGCGCTCTGGTAGCGCTGCCCGGGGTCCTTGTCCAGGCAGCGGTCAATCACGCTCTGAAGAATCGGCGGCAGCGGCGGCGAGATCAGCGGCGCTCGTTCGCGAAGGATGGCCGCGCTCAATTCAAATGCGGTGCTTCCCTTGAACGGCCGCATCCCCGCCGCCATCTCGTACAGCAAAACGCCCAGCGACCAGATATCGCTTCCCGCGTTCCCCTCTTCTCCCTTCAAAACCTCCGGCGCAACATAGGGAAGCGTGCCCGTGAACGTGTGCTGTGATTCCCAGGACTTGTCGAAGCAGGTGGTTTCGCTGCCGCCGTGCCCAACATCCAGCCGGCGGGAAATCCCGAAGTCCAGCACTTTCAAGCGGCCCTGCGGGGTCACGATCACGTTTGCAGCCTTCAAGTCCCGGTGAACGATGCCCCGGCTGTGCGCGTGGCTCAGGGCGTCGGCAAGCTGCATCCCGTAGCGTTCAACCTGATCCAGCCCCATTCCGTTCGACGGAATTTCCATGCTCAACGGGCGGCCTTCGACATACTCCATCGCAATGTACGGTTTGCCCTCAATCTCGCCCACTTCATAAATCGTGCAGATATTCGGGTGATTGAGCGCCGAAATCGCGCGGGCTTCCTGCAGCACATTTTCATGGCTTGCGGAGCCGCCGGCGGGTAGCACTCCAAGGAACTTCAGCGCCACGTCGCGCTGCAGTTTTTCGTCACGCGCGCAATACACCACGCCCATGCCACCTTCGCCGAGCTTTTGTTCAATTTGGTAGTGGCCGAATCTTTGCCCTAGCATGGCGATGTTGTCTAGGAGAGTTCACCATAGCCTTCGCCGGTGGGCAAGGAAAACTCGCGCGATTTGTTCGCGCTGCGGATGGAGTCATTCGAGGCGTTGCAGTCTGTTTGTGCCGCGATCTACAAGCACAACGGCTCCTACGACAAGGGCAGCGGCAATCCCCACTTTCAACGTAATCGCTTCTCCCCCATACAGCCAGCCGAGCAGCACCGCCACCACGGGATTCACATATGTATGCGTGGCCACCAGCGTTGGCGAGTAATGTTCCAGCAACCAGTTATACGCCGTGAACGCGATGATCGAGCCGAAAACGATCAGATACGCAAGGCCCAGCCAGGATTTGGCTGTGATATGCGCTATCGAGAGCTCCTTGGCCTCGCCCGCAAGCGTTCCCGTCGCCAGTAGCATCGCGGAACCTGCCAGCAGCGAAAGCGCCGAAAGAAGCAACGGGTTGCCGGAAAGTTTGGATCGCCGCGAATAGATAATTCCCGCCGACCAGGCGATCGCACCGATCAGCACCGCGACAGGCCCGGCATAGCCGCGAGAGCCTGCTTCGAGCCTCGTGCCGCTCACCAGAATTCCCACTCCGGCCAGCCCCAGCAGGATTCCGGTGAGCAGCATTCCATTCAGGCGCCACACACGGGCCGCCGCAGACAACATCAGGAAAACAATGATTGGTTCGATGGCGAACAGCAGAGAGGCCATCCCGCTGGGAACATATTGCTCGGCCCAGTGGAGCGAGCCGTGGCCCAAAAGAAAAAACAAAAAGCCAATGACCACACTGGCACGCAGCTGCGCCCAAGTAGGGCGCTGGCCCTTTGCGAGAGCCCAGGCAAGCAAGACACTGCCCGCGACAAGATGCCGGAAGCCCGCGGTGTAAAGCGGTGGAATAGTTTCCACGGCAAAGCGGATGGCAAGATAGGTGGAACCCCAGATTACATAGATCGCAAAAAAAGCGAGGATGACTCGAATCCGCCTGGAACCGCGCTCGGCGTTGGCTTCGATTAATTCCGTCTGTGCTGCAATGGCTTGCGTCGTGTCGCTCATGCGGGGCCCCGTAACGAGTTAAAGATGATATACTCATGTCGCAGGGTACAGGTGGCCCTGTAATGAGTCAAGCGATTTTATGCCATTACCATGATCCCCGCTTCCCACCAGTTCCGCATCCACAACTTCGGCGTGTCCGCTCCTTGGGTGGATCTCGCCAACAGCGAAATGTGGGACGGCTACGGCCGCCTCACCGACTTCCTGAACGATCCCCAGTGGATCGGCGATTTCCTGCAATTCTGGAAATTCCGCGTTCCGCTGCCAAGCCCCTCCCATCTGCGCGATCTCCGCAAATTGCGGAAACTTTTGCGTGGCTTCGCGGAAAAAACCTCCAAGGGAACCGCGATTCAATCTCGAGATATGGAGGCGCTGAATGCATGGCTGAAGGTACCTGTGTTTCGCCGCCTGGAGGAGCGCCAAAATGGGTTGCGGCTCACCTATGTACCCGCACAAATTGGCTGGCCTTCGGTGCTGGCGGATATTGCCGCTTCCCTTGCCGAAGCGCTTGCGCATGAATCGCAGGACCGCCTGAAAATATGCGCCAATCCCGGTTGCGCCTGGGTGTTCGTGGACCGCACAAAGGGCAGAGTCCGTCGCTGGTGCAGCGACGCGACCTGCGGCAATCGTGACCGCGTGCGGCGCTCTCGCGCCGCGCACAAAGGCTAACGCTGGAATTTCCTGGTGCTACGGCTTTCGAAACAGCACGCAGTAATCGTCTTCCGGCCAGTCGTCGAACGTTTTCTCAAGTCTGAATCCCGCCGCCGTCAGTTCTTCCACCAGAATTTTCCTGGGTATTCCGTGCCCGCCTCGATTGGCCGGCACTCCCTTCACCGGGTCTGAAGCCGTCAGCGATTTCCGCGGAGAAAATTCAATCACCGCAAGCAAGCCGCCCGGACGTAGCGAGCGCAGCAAGCTTGCGTCCATTTCCGTGGGAGCGGTGAAGTGATGGTAAACCCGGCGTAGCACGATCGCATCGCAGCAGTTGTCGGGCAATTTGGTTTCTTTTTCTGCCGCCGCCACAATCACCACATTCTTCAGCTTCCGCCGGCTCACTTCCTTCTTCAGCGCGGCGAATTTTTCTTTGTCGAGTTCGGTCAGGTAGACTTTCCCGCTTTCTCCCACCGCGCCCGCAGCGGCAAATCCGATTTCCCCCTCGCCCGCCCCGATGTCCGCAATCACCTGCCCGGCTTTCCAATTCATCACCCCGGCCAGGCGCTGAATCTCGCTCTCTGAAATCCCGGAGCACACCGAAACAAAAACGGCGAGAAGAATCGCGCCGGAAACGAGTAATTTCCTCATTGGCATATTCCCCCGCCGTTTAGACGGACCGCTCGCAAAATGGGTTGGAGACTCGCGAATTATGCGCGCTTGTTGCGAACTAGCGACAGAAATTCGTCCCGTGTCTGCTTGTTGTGCCGGAACGATCCCAGCATCGCGCTGGTCACCGCCTGCCCGTGCTGCTTTTCCACCCCGCGCATCTGCATGCACAGGTGTCGAGCCTCGATGATCACTCCCACCCCTTCGGGGCTGATCTTCTCCGATATCGCGTCGGCTATCTGGCTGGTCATGCGTTCCTGAATCTGCAGCCGCCGCGCGTACATGTTCACCAGCCGCGCAATCTTGCTCAGGCCCAGAACCCGCTTGCTCGGCAGGTAGGCGACGTGCGCCCTGCCGAAGAACGGCAGCAGGTGGTGTTCGCACAAGCTGAAAAATTCGATGTCCTTCACCACCACCATTTCGTCGTAAGAAACGCTGAACGTCGCGCCATTCAGCACGTTGTCCAGGTTCTGGTGATAGCCGCTGGTCAGGAACTTCAGCGCCTTTTCGAAACGTTCCGGCGTCTTCCGCAGTCCTTCGCGCTCCGGATCCTCGCCGATCTGGACGATCACCTTGCGCATCAGGTCCGCGATGCTCTCTTTCGGTGTTTCAATTTTCGACTCGTTCAGGAATATTTCCGTTGGTTTCGTCATTGCCCGCTTCTCCCGTTGCTTAACCCTCAAACTCTTCTAAAGTTCTTCCCCCGCATATTCGAACGTGTTGTTGCCGGTCTCTTCCACCCGGACACGTTCCAGCCTCGCCTTCGGGAAGTGTTTCAAGCGTTGGTAAATCACCTTGCAGATGTTCTCCGTGGTCGGCACATTTTCGCGAAACGCCGCTACATCCTCGTTAAGCGATTTGTGGTCGAAAGGCTCGATCACTTCCCTCTCCACAAAGCTGTCCAGATCCGCAAGATTCGCGATCATGCCCGTTGCGGGGTCCACCGTTCCGGACACGTTCACCTCAAGCACGTAATTGTGGCCATGCCCATAAGGGTTGTTGCATTTCCCATAGATGCGGCGGTTCTCTTCCTCGCTCATCCTCGAGCTATGCAGCCGGTGCGACGCCGAAAACCGGTACCGCCGCCCCAGTCCGATTTTGAGTCCGTCGTTCATGCCCCGTGAGCTCCGTTCCGGTAACACTCGGCGTAAAGATCCGCCGTTTCGTACAGCCGCACCTTGTGCAGGTGGCCCTTGTTGATCTTCGGCTCCAGCAGATTCCAGATCACCCGCGCGATGTTTTCGCAGGTGGGAATCTGGCCTTTCAGCTCCGCCACCTCATAATTCAAAAACCGGTGGTCCATTCGCTGCGTGATCTCCCGCTCCAGGATTTCTTTCAACTCCTTCAGGTCCAGAACCATCCCGGTCACGGGGTCGGGTTCGCCCGCCACGGTCACTTCCAGCGTGTAGTTGTGCCCATGGCCATGCGGATTGTTGCACTTGCCAAAAATCCGCTTGTTCTCCTCCGCGCTCAACGCAGGGTTGTGATACAGGTGCGAAGCCGAAAACTCCAGTTTTCGTGTGAGATAGACCATGTGCTTTTCTATCCTTTTGATGCGCGGGGGGTACCCGCAGGATACGTTCGCCCCTTCCATTCCAGGTGTCCGCTGCGATGTTCCCGATAGGAAGCCCACAGCACCGCGGAAAACAATATCCGCCCGGGGATGCCGTAAGCCAATAGGCGCGCCGAAAAACCATTGGACTCCAGTTCCGCGTCGTAAGCAATCAGGATTCCCAGAAAACCCATGGCGAGTACGATCGCGGCAAGCGGGATGGATCTTGTAATTCCGCCAATTCCAATCGCCACCAGCAGCACCAGCAGAATTGGCAGCAGCGCTCGGGCGCTCTCTCGCCTCACAGCTTCCGCGCTTCCACCCATCAGCGTATACAGGTTCTTTTTCCAGCCTTCCCACATCGCGGCAAAGCTGCGATACATCCGTACGCGCACGATTCCATTCCCGTTCCCGAACCAGATCCGATAGCCAGCCGCCTTCACTCGCCGCGCCAGAGCCACATCTTCCAGCACATCCCCGGCGATGCCTGAGTGCCCCCCAACAGCGTCGTAAGCATCGCGCCGGATCAAGATAAATTGACCATTTGCGGCAGCGGCGGAGTGTCCAGGGTCATTTATTTCTGCAAACCGAAACCGGCTGCCCAACCGCGTGAACACATACGGGATCATCGCTTTTTCATACCAGTTCTCCATCACCTGCTGTGGCGAGAACGAAACCAGCGCCGCTCCATTTTCTTCTGCAATCGAAAGAGCTGTCGCCGCGGAATTCCCGGCGTGCACCGCGTCCGCATCCGTGAACAGCAGCCACTCGCTTCTCGCTTCCCGGGCTCCGATCCACACCGCGTTATTTTTTCCCACCCAACCCGGAGGCAATTCTCCCGCCTGCAACAAACGAATGTTCGAATATCTCAACGCGAGAGCCTGCACAATCTCCGCCGTGCGGTCTGACGACTGGTCGTCCACCACCAGCACTTCCGCAATCTCCCCTTGCGCCGCAAGCGATTCCACACACGCGGCAATCACCGCTTCTTCATTTCGGGCGGGTACAATCGCGCTCACTCGTAGGTTGGTGGCTGTGGCTTCGCTCATGGCCGTCGGCGCGATTCCTGGCTTCTCGGCGCGGGTTCTGTGCGTTATTATATCTTTATATGAGCAACCTACTGCGCAAATTCATGGCTTGGGGCAGCATGGGCTTCGCTTTCGCCGTCCTGGCCTTCTTCACGCTCCCCCACTACCGCCAGGGCGAATCCTCCATCGCCGGCAAAACCGCTGAAGATATTCCTCTCGACCTGAACGGAAAGGCCGCTCACCTCTCCGACATGCGCGGCAAGGTAGTCGTGCTGAACTACTGGGCCACCTGGTGCCCGCCTTGCGTGGAAGAAACGCCCTCTCTGATTGAACTCAACAAGCGCCTCGCGTCGCGCAACGGACTTGTTCTTGGCGTCAGCGTGGATGAAGACGACACTGCTTACCGCAAGTTCATTCAAGACCACGGCATCAATTTTCTGACCTCGCGCGATCCTTCCAAGAAATCCGCGCAGGATTACGGCACGGTGATGTATCCCGAAACCTACGTCATCGATCGCCAGGGAAAAATCGCCCGCAAAGTAATCGGGCCGCAGGACTGGAACTCCGCGGAGATGGTGGCTTATTTCGATGCTCTGCTCGCGCAAAACTAAGCCTGCGCCCGCCGCTTCTTATTCCCGATTATTGCTGTTTGGCTGCGGGTAGCCACGCCGCCGAATTGCTCAGCGTCACTCCCACTTCCCTGAGTTCCGCCAAAACGTGCGCCACTTCCTTTTCCTGCACCGCGCGGATCAGGTCCTCCAGAACGCTGGTATCAAACTTCGCTTTCAGGGCATCGAGCGCGGTCGCCCGCACGCAATACTCGGTGGCGATTCCGGCAACGCCCACGCGAGTTATCTCTTTGTCCAGCAATTCCTGCTGCAGCGATGTATCGTCAAATCCCGAGTATCCCGCGCCGTCCACGCCCACTCCTTTGCGGATCACCACATCGTCCACGGCGGCGTTCAGCGGAGACATCAGCTCCGCTCCGGGGGTTTCCGCCACGCAATGCTCCGGCCACGGCCCGCCATTCCCCTTGAACGAGCTGTGATTCGCTGGATGCCAATCCTGCGTGAACACGACCAGCACGCCCTGCCTCTTCGCCTCAGTGATGAATTTGTGAAGCGGTGGCAGCAGCGATAGAGTATTGGTTGCGGCCAGTGCCCCGCCTTCACAGAAATCCCGCTGCACATCCACTACCACCAGCGCCGACCTGCTCATTCCTTCCCTCCCGCCGAAACAAGCTGCGCGATTAACACAACTGCCGCGACGTCCAATTCTTACTGATTACCGATTACTGATAACTGATTACTCTCCCACACTACGCCTCGTGATAATCCATCAGGATCAATCCCACAAAAACAAAACACACTGGCCAGACCCACGCCAGATACTTCCGCGATCGGTCCTCCTGAGGCAGCCGGAGTTCCAGCCAGCGCGCCCATCCGGCGACAATTCCGAAAATGGCCAGCGGCGTGTGGCTCAACTCGATCAGCATTTCCTGTTTGATATTCGTCACCCCGTGCGTATGGGTCAGCAACACGATTCCCCCCATGGCGCATACCCCGGGAAACACCAGCGCCGCGGCGTGAGACTTCACCCGGTTCGTTTCCACCGCCCACTGGAAAAGCGCAAAAACGATAATCATCAGCACCGCCGCGCGATGCTGCAAAACGTCCGCCTCACGGAAGCTGGCCCAGAATCCGTTTGGTCCCAGGGGCCAGTTTTCCGGATCCGCCCGCAGAAACAGAAATACCGCGAGCCCCAGGAACATCAACGGCCAGATTTTCGCCCAGGAAAAATATCGGTTGCGGGAAAGCAGTGCCAGCAGTCCCATGAAAAATACGATCAAGCCCGCCCAGGCGTGGTTGTATTCCGACCAAGCGATGTCTCCCGGCGTATCTGGATGCGAGAAACTTTCTCCGGGCATGAACGCCGCAGGCACTTTCACCCCGGCGAGTTTGGCCTGCCGCTCCTGCTCTTTCCCGGCCGGTGAAAGATCCCCAAGCGGCGGACTGGTAAGCTGGGGCATCCGCGGAGCGTACCGCACGGCAATTTCGTGCAGGCTCACTCGGTCTTCGGTCAGGTCGGCGCCCGGAGGCTGGGACGTCAGGGAGGCCGCAGCCAGAATCACCGTCAACCCGATGCCGATTTCGACTTCCCCGAAACGGATCAGGCTCGTCGCGCCGCTTGGAGAAGCCGCGCCAATCCCGCGCACGATGAAATAGTTCGCTGCACCCAAAAGCAGCAGGCAGCCAAACAACACCACCTTCGTTCCCACCATGATGCCGTACGCGGTCCCGTAGAGCGCGTTCCACGATCCCACGAAAACCAGGCTCATCCCCAGCCCCGCCAGAAACAGCACCGCGACGCTGATTTGCGCCAACCTCGAAAATCTCTGGCTGATCCTGATCCGGGTTCCCTGCTCCGAAACGCGTTTCATGGACAGCAGCAGGTAAGGGAGTCCGCCAATCCAACTCGCGGTCGCTAGATAGTGCAGGGACGTCAATCCAACCAGCACCGCGCGCCCTTCCATTCTCGAAAACGAGTGGCTGGTAACCACGGAAGATCCCAGAATCAGCGCCGCGAGGACAAGCACGGCCGGATTCATGCTCTTCCGCAGGCGCGAGGGCCAGAGCGCGACGCCGACCGAGGCAACAATCGCAACAATTCCGGCGATCGCAAAATTCGCGCCTAGCAAATCGCGAATGGAAATCTCGCTGGAATCGCCGAGTACCAGCGCGTTCACGATCAGGAACGCCAGTTGGCAGAGTGCAAGGCCCGCCCCGCTCCAACGGATGAACTTCCACGATGGCCGCGTCAACTCCTCCGGCCGCAGTCCATTGCTCGACGCAACAAAGAATAGAAAAATCAGCCCGCCGGCCAGGATGGTCTGAAAGCACAAGGTAGCGGCGCGCAAAAGCACCACCAGAAACCCGAAGATGCCAAGCAGATCAACCATGCCGTGCTCAGGAACCCTTCACGGTAAAAGGTACGACCCCGCGGGTGATGTGGCCATCGGGCGCCAGCACTTGCCATTGCAGTTTGTAAGCGCCCGGCGTAAGGCCCGTAGCCTTCGACGACAGCGTGTCCGGGGAAACCTGTTTCGCAAGGGGCAGGTCGCTGACGCTATTGTCCGGGTGCGACAGCTGGACCTTGGAGCGCGTAGCGTCAACGCGGGAATTGTATTTCAGCATGATCGCTACGTCGGGCCCCGCGACCGTAGCGTTCGCGGCGGGAGAACTCTCTTTCAGGATGGCATGCCCCTCGATGATTCGGCCCGCTGCGAGCAGGGCTGCCAAGGCAACAGTCCCCGCGATGATTCGAGTGAGTGCAAACCTTCGATCCATGATTCTCCCCTCGCAAGCGGTGTAGGGGCGGCTTTATGCCGCCTTCTTGGGTTCGGCCAAATCAGCGCGAAATGGCCCCTATCTACTATAGCAGCGGGAGAAGATTCGCCCCAACGTCGGGAGTGCTCTCACGGAATTACGAGATTGGGCTTGAAAGAAAGAATCCGTCCGGGTTGCCGGACAACTTCGCCTATTCGTAGCGCAGCGCTTCGACTGGATCGAGCTTCGCCGCCTGCATCGCAGGCATCCAGCCGCTGAAAACGCCCACAACGATCAGAATCAGGCTGGAAAGCACCATCGTGGTGACGGACAGAGTGAGGTGGATATCCACCTTGCCCGAGTCGTCCTCATAAGCCGGGCCAAGAAACGGCAGGGTCCCGATCGCCGACGTCAGCGCCGCGGAGAATAGCATTCCGATCGCGCCGGCCGTCAGAGTGAGCACCAGCGCCTCCAGCAGGAATTGCCACCGAATATGCGCTTTCCGGGCGCCCAGCGCGCGCCGCAGGCCGATCTCGCGAACCCGCTCGTCCACGGAGACGAGCATGATATTCATCACCCCAACTCCGCCGATCGCCAGCGTCATCGACCCGATTAAAAACAGCAGCCCTTCGATCCCTAAGGTAATCCCGTCGTACACCGGCTTGAATTCTTGCCGGCCAAACATGGTGATCGCCCGCTTGTCTTTCCCCGAAAAATGCTGCCGGTTTGCCACAGCGTCCCGGAATTGCTGCATCGCCTGCGCCTCAAACTGGGGGGCAACGGGTTCGAAGACCATCACGCTGGCATAGCGCGCGTCCCAGATATCCGCGGCGGCGGGATACGGGATGAACGCGGATTCGTCATCGCAATTGAAATAGCAGCTGTCGGAAAATTTCATGTCCATTGTGCCGATCACGGTGAACCGCACCCCATCGATGCGCACGGTTTCGCCCACGGACGGCGTCCCGCTGAAAAGCTTTTTCTTCAGGCGCGCCCCCAGGAACACCACTCGCCGCCGCTCCGCAATGTCATCCGCAGAAATCCACCGGCCTTCCGACGGCACTTCGTTGCGCATCTCGCCGTACTCCGGATAAACCCCGCGAATGGCGCTACG